>Ga0209344_10001517_pt1 | contig 29765 bp, 25 predicted proteins | sample Cruoilmetagenom6_FD_187293 | JGI IMG/M metagenome (GOLD analysis project Ga0209344, IMG submission 187293) | Oil polluted marine microbial communities from Coal Oil Point, Santa Barbara, California, USA - Santa Barbara Oil Seep Sample 6 (SPAdes)... | ecosystem: Environmental > Aquatic > Marine... | reverse complement strand
AGTGAACCCAGAGCAGTGAAACGAAGGCCCAAACCGTATCAGTTATTAACCGCTCCAAGGCATGAAATGAAAGTGACAAAACATAGAGGCCGATACCATGCTAAAGCAGCTTAACTTAGTGGCATTCGGCTTTGACCCTTTAGTTCGTACAACGACTGCGCTGGATCAATAGTGTTCTCGGGGGAAGAAACAAGTGTAGTTGGCGAAATCATTGGAGCGCAAACAGCGCGCAAGAGAAAAGGCGTAGCCGCCTTTATCAAGCAGTGGGATAAAAACTACGGCAAATCAACAGAGCGAAAGCGCGGCAAAATCGCGCACGCAAGAATCTTTTTAGTGCATAAGTTGAGTCAATCAACGTTTACGCTATGTCTCGCCTGAGAGCGCCCGTTACAATATATATCGGCGTCAGCTTTATTGTCCTCTGCGACCAACTGCTTCAACGTTGTATCCCCTAGCAGCTGCGATAAGTTCGTATCCACAGAGGCAAACACATTCTCGATTGCAGGTTCCAGGCGGACTTGTCTGCGATGCAGCTCCTTGTTCTCGTATGCATATCTCACCGCGTCGAACACCGTCTTTACGGTGATATTTTCTACCGGGCTGGCGGGCAAGTATTTTGGACGGTCATCGTTCGTCTGTGTGAGCAACCGCCCTTGGTCTAACGTGTCCAACACCTGCAGCATAATATCTTCAGACACATTCAACGCAACAGACAGCTCTCCCGCCGTGCTCATGGCTTGACCAGCGTAAAAGTCTTTAGTGATCTTGAGCATGACAGCCAGCGCAATTTTTTCTCGTTGGTCGAGGCTAAGGAGCAGTTGGCCGCGCGGCGTCAAAGCGTAGTCCGGATGTTGAACGTAGAATGCGATGCTCGCTCCAGTGAGTAAGACCAGCCAGCCCAGATAGAGCCAGATCAAGAAGAACATCAGTGATGCAAACGCCGAGTAAATCGCCGTATAGTTCGCCGAGGTGACCACAAACGATGCAAAGACCCAGCCCAGCGTTTCCCAAAGTATGCCAGATACTACGCCGCCGGCTAGCGCCGCCTTGAAATGAACCTTGGTGTTTGGAATGAACGAATAGATAAATGTAAAAGCAGCAATAATTAGCAGATAAGGCAGTAGGGTAGTCGCCAGATGCACAGCACTGCCCAGTGGCCCAATTTCCGACAAGCGCTGTACGACGCTATTGTTCAACATTGAGCCGGTGACGCCGAGCGCTGCAAAAACCAGCACCGGTCCGATCATCAGAACTGATAGATAGTCGCTGAATCGCTGCGCGAAATTGCGTGACTGTGTGACACGCCAAGTATAGTTAAACGATGTTTCCACCTTCTGCATCAAGGACACAACCGTGTAAAACAACAGGGCCAAGCCCATGGAACCGAGCACACCGACCTGAATGTTCTCCACGAAATTTACGATATTAGTAGTAATCTCCACGCCTTTGTCACCCAGCGGTTCAAGCATGTTTTGTATTGCAGGCTCCAGTTGATTGTGTACGCCGAACGCCTTGAGCACGGAAAAGCTCACCGCAATCAGCGGTGCCAACGACAATAATGACGAATAAACCAAGCTCATCGCCCGTAGCGTCAATTGGCCTTCAATCAGGTCACGCACCACCGCGTAAGCAATTAGCACAGCGCGGGCAAACACACGCCGCCCTAGGGGCAATTTTTGCTCATCAGATTGCCACAGCTTGCGGCGCAGATTTGCTATATATCGTTCGAAACGTTCAAGCATGGATAAGTGTCGCTAGGTAAAAAAGGCAAGATCGGCAAAAATTACGGATTCATGACTATCCAGCCGAGAGTGAGGGTATTAATAAACCGCTTATTACTCTACAGAGATTGTGCGTATAGCAAACGATACTAGCACACCGGTGCCTTGGTCAATAACTTTAACTTGCAGCTGGTGTTGGCCTCAGCAACCAAAGGGACAAAGCAGAATGCCACTATGTTAAGCTTTTTAAGCAAGGGAAAAAACTGAAAATGAGTGAGTGAAATGGCATGAACTTAAGGGGTTGAACTTAAGGGGTCAAAGCCCTTTACCGAATAACTACACTTCCTTCGGCTCTGTATTTGGCCTACCTCGCCTTGCCTGCCCTACTTTACACCCTAACTTACTTTCAACTTTTTGACGAAAGTAATCATTTCCCAATGGCGTGCCCGTTTTCCAGGCAGCTCGTATCTTACTCAATGCATTGTCGTCAACATGCCCTTTAAATAGCCCCATATAGGCTGCGCGTCTTAATTTTACCCAGCTTTTGATACAAATTATGCGGGCTCACAAGATCGTCTTTCTCCTGCCCATTCCTATAAAAACTTGACCATTGATATTGCTCTGGCGTAGACACCATATTAGTGCGTACAGGATTCAGTTCCAAAACCATCCAATCAGGGCAAATCTACTGCCAACACCTCACGATACAAAAAAAGAATAGCCGATAATGCCTGATTCTGAGTAGAGCTGGCCACATTACGCTTAGTCGCCTGGTAGGGTAAAAACTTCTCCACCTCAGCAGCGCCCATTTCTGTTGGATGATGCTTGCTATTACAAATAATGTATTGTTTAATCCATAAAATATAGGTATTTTCTGTGTTTAGACTATAGTGTTTGTAGCGAATTTTATCGCGTACTTGATCCAGTAATTTTTTAGCAGGCAGTGATGTCGTATTTTCTTGCATTCGCTGCCTTATTTACTTTAAAAAAGTATTTATAATTAATAGGATTATTAACTATGAGCAAGATCATACGACATGTCAGCATTATTATTGGACAAAAAATGTCGTATATTTCACGTTAAGCTCGCGGCTCACGCCCCTTCGGGGTGTCGCGCAACGTGAAACGATAGCTTCAAAAATAAAAAGAGGATTTTGTCATCAACGAGAAATATAATTCCAACTCCATTCGCCGAAAGCCTTGGGTTTTTATTGGTGTCATCATATCCATATTGATACTTCTAGGGCTTATATTAACGGCAATGCCTAAAAGTTTTAAGATGACCCACGAGCAAATAGGTACAGGCATGCCGGCTCTGGTGTTTGTCTACGATCCAAACCTTATGGTTAGCATAAGCCAGACTGAAGAAATGAATAAAGCTCGCGATCAGCTTAGCGACCAAGTTTTCTTTCTCGTCGCCCAAATTAGCACCCCAGAGGGCGACCAGCTAATCGCTGAACACCGTGCCAGCCCATCGGAACTTTTACTCTTCGATTCATCTGGGAGGCTGATTAAAAGGCAGTTCGCTTTGAAGAATTCTAGCGAGCTAATCCAGTGGATCGCGGTAGGTACGCCTTAATTCAGGAGTGATATTTTTGCATAACTTAAGGGGTCAATAAACTTAAGGGGGCAAAGCCCTTTACCGAATAGCTATACATCCTTCGGCTCTGTATTTGGCCTACCTCGCCTTGCCTGCCCTACTTTACAACCTAGCTTACTTTCGACTTTTTGACGAAAGCAATCATTTCCCAATGGCGTGCCCGTTTGCCAGGCAGCTCGTATTTCAATCAAATCATTGTCGTCAACATGCCCTTCAAATAGCCCCATATAGGCTGCGCGTCTTAATTCCTCTGTTTTGCCCAGCTTTTGATACAAATTATGCGGGATCACAAGATCGTCTTTCTCTCCCTGCCCATTCCTATGAAAACTTGACCATTGATATTGCTCTGGCGTAGACACCATATTAGCGCGTACAGGATTCAGTTCTATATAACGCATACAGGTTAATAAATAGCTTTCTTCCTGGACTAGATTAGCCTTATAGCGTCCTTCCCAAATCGACCCGCTTCCTCCATATGTATGGTTAAAATAGGGAACGAAATGGCGTCCTATATGTTGCATCATCCTCGTAATACTCTGAGCATCTGATGGCGTAGCCAACAAATGAATATGATTTGTCATCAAAACATATGCGTGGATTTGGCATTGATATTTTTCTGCCGCTTCTTTTAATCGGCTGAGATAAACCTGGTAGTCTGCATCATCATAAAATACAGGCTCCCGGCTACGCCCTCTTTGTACGACATGGACTGGAACACCCGGGATGATAAAACGAGGTTTTCTCGGCATTGGTGCCTTTCTTTTACTGTGAGGATAAGGATAACAGCAAATTATTAATATCTAAAGGGCTTTGACCCCTTTAGTTGCTTCTTTTAATCGGCTGAGATAAACCTGGTAGTCTGCATCATCATAAAATACAGGCTCCCGGCTACGCCCTCTTTGTACGACATGAACGGGGACACCCGGGATGATAAAACGAGGTTTTCTCGGCATTGGTACCTTTCTTTTACAGTGACGAAAAAGATAGCAACAAAATGTTTATAATTAAAGGGCTTTGACCCCTTTAGCTTACTACATGGCTTCCTTACAAAAGTTGCACTTCAAAGTTGAATCCGCCAACTTAAAATTATGGCGCTGCATGAAACTAATTACGTTCTTGTCGGTTGAACCAGAAAGTATGCACTTGCCGGATGAACCGTTTTATACTTTATCTAAATTATGCGACATTTTTTGTCGTATATATTACGTTAAAGATCCGGAACGATTTATCCATGAATTTTTTTGCAGGTAAGCACTTGTTCTGTATGTATATAGAAAACACATGAAATCATGAATAATTCGTTCCGGGGCAATAGGCAAAAAATGAGCTCACTACTTCTAGCGCTGTTAGTTGCAATTACACTTGGAACTCATAGCACAGCGTTTGCCCAATCGTGCTACGAAACAACAGTTCAGAGCCCCACACCGTTCATGGGCAATAACGGGGAAATCATAAAACTCGGAGACGGCTCTCTCTGGGAGGTCAAGAACGCCTATGAATACCTGTATGAATACTATCCATCAGTGATCATTTGCCCGGCAAAAGGAAAGCTGATGATCAAAAGCAAGTCCATTGATGTGCAATCGGTTTCGGCTGCTCCCTCGGTTGGAAAGGGGGGGGCGAACGTTATTGAGAGCATGATCGTCAGCAAATTCGAAGGGTTAAACGTCGGCAATTTGTACAAGCTTGCAAACGGCCAAATATGGGAGCAGGTGGAACCATGGGTCTGGGTCTGGATATGGATAAACCCTTCGGTAATGATTTTTTCGGTTTCCGGTGGCTACAAAATGAAAGTCGAAAATATTGAACACCCAGTTCTTGTCCGGAGAATCAAATGATAGTTTCGCGACGCCTAGCCCGGCAGTCCACACGGACGCTGCGCAATGAAGCCGCGCAGCACCGATGACTTCTACGTTAGCTCTTACAGGAGGAAATATGTCACAAATTGATGTAATAGGTAGAATGGATGACGACTCTACGGATGCAAGAGCACAGTGTGAAGTTGTCTCTACAGTTTCTATACCGTTCGTGGGCGCAGCTGTTGGTGAAATCCATGCTGTTCGCTTAGCAAGCACAGATTATGAAGATCGTGGTGGCTGCGTGTTGAGAGTTACACTGAAAAATGATGCATCTTCTTTTTTGCCTTACGCAAAAAATATAGATGGTGGCATAGAGCTTCACATGGCTGGTGACATCGAAGCAAGAGCATTCCTTGCAGCCCTTCGAGCACTTATCGCTAGCGATGTCTGAGCTAACCCTACTCTCAAGCCGGACTACGCAAAAGAGCGAAGTCCCTTAACTCCACGTTGGCCGTCATGAATTCTCCAAATAGCAAACATATCAATCTGGCCGCTGAACTGAGGTCTGGTCGCCACTATGGCGTGTTTATTGATGACACCGGTTCCCCCGGCCTGATAACTCCCGGTCTCCATGAGCAGCGGAAGTCGTGGGTCGCAGTACTCGTTCCACCACATCAAACAGCTGAGGTCATGGATCAACTGCCAAGCACTCTATCCTATCTTCAAGAACTAGGACTCAATGATCCCGAGTTGCACTTCACGGAAATTTGGGGCGGCTGGGGTGAGTACAGCAAGCTGGATATCCAGCAGCGCTTGGCCATATTTCGTTTTATGGTGCACATCTTTACGACCTACCGCTTTTTGGTGCTGGTGCAGACCTTTGATCCTGATAACGCAGTTGATGTTCTCAATAGCGCTAACTGGCCAGATAATTTTGGTCCTTTGAAGTTTAGTGATCACGAAGACCTTGCATTAATCTTTACACTCATGCGCGTCCGCTTACATCTAAAATCGCTTGAAGGAGGCAACGCAACAGCCTGCGTAGTAGTAGACGAAGGACGACTCTCTAACGGTAAGGCGATAATTCTTTCTAGCTTGGCTCCAACTTTTTATGCAGGCGCGATCCTGTTCGCTAGTTCACGGCTGGTTCACCCAATTCAACTTGCAGATTTCGCAGCATTCGTGATGAATCGCTGGCAACTACTTCGCGTAAAGGACAGTCTCAGTGAACTTGATAAAACCCTTCTTGAGATTCTTTCGCCCGTTGCAGAGTGCTTCATCAACATAAACGCTGTGACAATTCATGGCTTACCAAACATGACTAATCTTCGCCAAGGAATGAGCTAAATGATGGCCAATCTACAGTCAAGCGAGACTGTGAAAAAGGGTGCAGCCCCGAATGCCACTAAGTTAAGCCCTTTTAGTAATGGAATAAGCTGAAAAATGGTGAGTGAAATGGCATAATTCTCTATGCAAAATACAACGCCTTTATTTCCTGGTTTCCACCTCCAGACACTCCGTAGAAAACCTCAACTTAAGGGGTCAAAGCCCTTTACCGCTTTAATTTTCCGAATCGGAATATTGGTTTCTGGAAAACCTTGATGGCTACTCGCCACTAATCGGTTGCGCGACTTTGCCAAGCTACAATCAAGATTTCATATGATCGGCGTTCTTTCCAGGCTGGTCCTTATAAAACAATTATCGCTGATACCAGACCGATCGCCCCGCCAAATACACCGCCCCAGACGACTAACCAGCCAAGGTGCTGCTTAATCATTTTTTGAACCATTTCTTTAACCAATTGTGGCGTCAGCTCTTCCAGACGGGCGTCAATAATCTCGGCAACTTTTGTGCGAATGTCGGCCATTACTTCGGGTTGGTCAATCTCATCTTGCAGCAGTTGATGAAAGGATTCCTTTTCGGTGATTTCCACAAACGACTCTTTCATGCTGGCAATAAATGACTCTTTTAATGGCATTAAAGCTTCCTTGCCCCCCAGCATGGCGAGCATGCCGCCAAATGAAGAATGCATAATCACTTCAACTAATTTATCAAATGATGGCGAAAGGTCTACTTTTTCAATCACAGGCCCAAGCTGAAGCGTTGATTTTGCCGCACCGCCGGAAACAAAACGATCGACATTTTCCTGAGTAAAAAACTGCTCCATCATCAGAGATTTGATGGCCATTTTAAACTCTTCAAAACGGGCCGGAATCACTCCCGAGCCTACCAGCCCCGGCACCTTCTCAAACAGCATGTATACGGCTAGCCAGTTGGTTAATGCGCCCGACAAGGCAAACAGACCAACCAACATGATTAAATTATTGTGTAACGTCCAGCCCAGCATAAAGGCAAGGGCAGACAGCAAGTTAGTCAAAAGGCTTTTATTCATTAGATTGATAGTTCTTTCTTAAAAAAGTGTCAGTAATTGCATTATGAATTAGATTTGAGTTGGAATGAGTTTCACCATTTCTTCCGCAATATTTAAGCCCGGTAGCCCGGCAGTTGAGTTGAATGTAATGAAGCCCAAGTGCGCCTGTGAAGGCTCATAAACAGCACGGTGAAAGTCCGTGTCAGAGTAAGCCATGACTCTGAAATCAAAAGTAACTGCGTCACTGCGAGGTGAGGTGGAGAGCAACTGGAGATAAAAGACCAGTCCGTAGGAATACGAACCTGATTCGGCGGGATGATGCGGCGAGCTTGCTTGGGTACGGCGAAGCCTAGAAAATCGTCACTTGCGTTGAAATGGCAGTTAAAACGACAAGTGGGCACATCAAGTGGTTGAGGACGGAATGGTCGGAAGTTTATGCGAGATAAGCAGGGAGACCTGCTGTGAGTGATTGGCGAATTGCTGGGATTTGGCGTGCCAAAGAAAATCAATAAACCATGGAGAACACAGCAGGAGACAGAACCTTCGTAGTACCGTAAGTGGCTAAATCCACGGTAAAACAGCGAAGAACAAAAACGCTGAATAGGGAAGGGAGGTAGGAAAGCTGATGTGTAACGTTTAAACAAGGAACCGCGAGGAGTATTGCAGTGTTGGAAACAACTAAACAAGATACAAAACCCCCAAAACGGGTCGAATCCAGCGTTTGGACAGAGCGCATGTTGGCGGCACTGGTTAACGGTGTCAAAGGCGGCAAATGGTTCAGTTTGTATGACAAAGCGTACCGCCCAGAAACATTGGCAGCGGCATGGCAACGAGTAAAACGCAATAAAGGCGCGGCAGGCGTGGACAAAATCAGCGTAGAGCGATTTGAAGCTAACGCAAACCGCCACCTTGAAGAACTACATCAAGCGTTGAAAACGGGGCGATATCAGCCGCAGCCAGTCAAGCGCATAGAAATACCGAAAGGGGACGGCAAAACACGCCCGCTCGGCATCCCCACGGTCAAAGACCGCGTGGTGCAAGCGTCGTTGAAAAGCGTGATGGAACCGATATTTGAACAGCAATTTCTGGACATGAGTTACGGATTTCGTGCTGGGCGCGGCGCAAAAGACGCGTTGCGTGAAGTGCAAAGCCACCTCGGTGCAGGCTATTGTTGGGTTGTTGATGCCGACATCCAAGGCTACTTCGACAACATACCCCACGCGGGTATGATGGCGCGAGTTGAGGCAAGCATCAGTGATGGTAAAGTATTGGGCTTGATAGACCAATTCTTGCAACAAGACATCATGACGGAAGCGGCGAAATGGACACCGAATAAAGGCACACCGCAAGGCGCAGTATTAAGCCCATTATTGGCGAACATCTACCTGCACCCGTTAGATAAACTGTTGAAAGAGCAAGGCTATCGAATCGTTCGTTACGCCGACGACTTTGTGATTTTATGTGCAACCCAAGAAGAAGCCGAACACGCATTGCAGATCGTGCGCGAATGGACGAATCAAAACCAGCTGACCTTGCATCCCGACAAAACTCACGTTGGTGACTGTCGAGGACAAGGACAAGGATTTGAATTTCTGGGTTATCGTTTTGAAGCGGGCAGACGCACAGTCAGGCGTAAAAGCTTGATGAAGCTGCGAGACACCATACGAGCAAGAACCCCGCGAAAAGGGGGCAAATCAATCGAGGAAGCGATTGGAATGTTGAATCCAGTGTTAAAAGGCTGGTTTAACTACTTCAAACACGCGAACAAATGGACATTCAAAACACTGGATAGCTTTGTTCGAAGACGATTGAGGGCGATACTGTTGAAGCAGCAGAATAGACATGGCTGCGGCAATAGTACGGCAACCTCATTTCGCTGGAAGAATGCCTACTTTGCTGAACGTGGGTTATTCTCATTACACGAAGCCCATGTCAATCTGGCAAGCCAATCCCGATGTGGAAACAGCTAACTGGAGAGCCGTGTGCGGGAGAATCGCACGCACGGTTCGGAGGGCGGGGTGGCGAAAGCTATTCCGACCCCTATCATCACAGTAAAAAGTATTAATATTTAAATGGCGTTGGCCAGAATAGCACTAAGTCAATTCTTTTTAGCAAGGTTAGACTATTGTGAAACCCGCGCAAATACTGGCTTAAGTTATTGTTTTAGCTATGCTAAATACAATTAGCTTAGTGGCATTCGGCGTTAAGCCCTTTAGTTGACCTTTGTTTTTCAAATTCCTAGTTTAATAGTTTGCAGCGCAATCCACGCCTGACCTAACGAAATTGCACTGTCGTTGGGCTGCATCTGCTGCGCAGTCAATACCTGCAGCCCATGCTGAGCAAGCCGGTCAGACAAGGTTCGCAACAAAATGTCATTATGAAAGCAGCCGCCTCCCAACGCGATATAGGTTATGTTGTGCTCACCAGCGGCACACTCCACCCACTCGGCCAGACCTGCGGCAAGCGTGGCATGGAACAGTGCCGCGCCATAAGAAGCGTCGCGGCAATCGCTCAGCACGGCGAGTAACGGCGAAAAATCCAGCACGCGATTATCAGCGATTCGATAGCCTTCAGCCAGCGGCACAATCTGGCCATGACGCTCCGCCAAATTCTGCAACAACATCGCGGCTTGAGCTTCAAAGGTTTGAATCTCGCTCACGCCCAGCAATCCTGCGGCGGCATCGAACAATCTGCCCATGCTAGAGGTGGCCGGACAATTCAAGCCACGTTGCAGCATGGTCGCCACCGTCTTCGCTCCTGGTTGACCAGGGAAACGCTGTGCAATCTCGTCGCCACGCCCCAATTGGAACAACACCGCCGCCGCCATGCGCCACGGCTCGCGCGCGGCACGGTCACCGCCTGGCATGTTAAGTGGAGCCAAATGTCCCAGGCGCTGGAAATTTGCTCCCTCCACGCGTAACAGTTCACCGCCCCACGGCGTGCCATCAGTGCCCAGTCCCACACCATCCAGAGCCAATCCCAGCACGGGCTGTATGACACCATGTTCAGCACAAAGAGCGGCGATGTGCGCATGGTGATGTTGCACTGCAACTATCGGTAATCCAAGCTGCGCGGCGTAGGACTGCGCAAATTGTGTACTGTAAAAATCGGGGTGCAGATCGTGCGCCACCATTTCCGGTTGCACATCAAGGTCTGCACACAAATGCGTTACGCTTTGCTCCAGCATCAGCCTCGCTTCGGCACTATCCAGATCGCCAATATACTGCGAGACATAAGCCTGGTTGCCGCGAGTAACGCAGATAGTGTTTTTCAGCCACGCGCCGCAGGCCAATATCGACGGGCCGAAAACTGGCAGGAGGATGGGTTTATTCAAGCAGGATAATCCAGTTGGAGATTTAACCAGCACCCCTCTTTGCAAAAGGGGAGAGCTATCGAGGGGGCGGCGCAATCGCGCCAATGGCGTGTGAGTGAGCGCATTGAAGGTGCGCTGGCAATGACGGCAACGGTAACGTTGTAAATCGCAGCTATTGCCCCAGCGATACAGTTCCGTGCTGCCACAATGCGGGCACGCTGACACATCGGCCAAGCTTTGCTCAATCAGCTTCACACCTTGATCGCCTTTTACTTTACCTTGTAGTTGCTCGCGCAACGTATCCCGCTGACCACGGCTCATACGATTAAAAGCTTCCATCCATGTTTTGAACTCAATCGCTTTCATGATGTGCACCTCCGTAACCATACTTCATGCTGCTCAGACACTCAATTCAACAGTTAATTGCGACATAGCCTTTGCAAAGGGGGGAATGCGTCGTCATCGCGCGAATCATGTCTAATGGATTATCTGGGTTCAAGCAGGGCTTTCGTTCTGCGGTGCGCTGCATTGCGGCAACCCATTGCTATCCAGTCCATCCAATCCGTCATTCCCTCGCCACTGCTGGCGGATATGCGGATCACTTTCAATTTAGGATTGATACGGCGCGCATAATCAACAGCGAGTTCGGCATCAAATTCCAGATACGGTAACAGATCGCATTTGTTCAGCAACATCAAATCGGCGGCGCGGAACATGTCAGGATATTTGAGCGGCTTGTCTTCGCCTTCGGTCACCGAGAGGATCACGACCTTGTGCGCCTCGCCCAGATCAAAGCTGGCCGGACAAACCAGATTGCCGACATTCTCGATCAGCAACAGACTGTCGTCCTGCAAACCAAGTCGTTGCATGGCCTGACCGACCATGTACGCATCCAGATGGCAACCCTTGCCAGTGTTGATTTGCAAGGCTGGCGCACCGGCGGCTCGGATGCGTGCTGCATCGTTGTCGGTTTGCTGGTCGCCTTCAATCACCGCAATTGGCTGCGTGCCATGCAGGGCTGCGATAGTTTTTACCAGCAAGGTGGTCTTGCCTGAACCAGGACTGGAAACCAGATTGAGTGCAAAAATGCCATGCGTCGAAAAGGTGTCACGGTTCTCAGCAGCGTAATCATTATTTTTGCCAAGGATGTCGCGCTCGATCTTGACCATTCTGGACTGGCTGATGCCCGGTGCATGTGTGCCTGCCACGCCCGCGCCAAAATCCAGCGCACCATTCAACACACCATGTTGATGCGTGTGAGGATGCGCGTGTGCTGCATCATCCTTATGCACCCGATAGCGCATAACCTCACCTGGTTTGCGTGGCTGCTTAAGCGAATGGCCTGCAATGAGTGTCTGACCGATTCCACATCCGCATGTTGTACACATATCTAAATCCTTCCAAAGACTTCAATAAGAATCTTTCTATTCAACTTCAAGCTCTTTGACCCGCATTTCGTCGCCACCAGTTACCTGAACCTCATAGCTTCCGCACTTTGGGCAAGCTTCATAAAGCGCAGCAATCAGCATTTCAGTCGAGCATTTCGCACACCGCCCCTGCCCCGCTATCTCGGTAATTTCCAGGCACGCCTCATGTGCAATGCTGTCGCGCATTACCAAATCGAAACAAAAACGCAAAGACGCCTGTTCCACACAAGCCAGTTGGCCGATTTCCAGCCACACCGTTTTGACCCGCGTGTATCCTTGCTTGCGCGCTGTATCCTCAATGATTTGCAGCACGCTTTCGGCCAGTGACATCTCATGCATGACTTATTGATTCAGCCAGATTATGTTTGAAGTCCGTTCGCCTTGAGCCTGTCGAAAGGTGAATGGGCTTCGACAAGCTCAGCCCGAACGGAGTTAATGTTTCACCGCGCCAGATCAATAGATGATCCAGCTCCATAATCGGTTCATGCAACCGAATCTTCATTGTTCACCAAGCACCGTCGCCAACGTTGCAGACTTGCATCCATACACAACTCATGAACCAGTTTTGTTGCCGCATCCAGATTGGCTGCAGCTTCTTCTGTCAATGGATCGCCCAACGCGAAATCGTAGCCGCGTATGCGCAACAGAAAAGCCGGCGGTGCATCCTTCCCGTACACTTGTCGATAGGCGTATAACAAGGCTGTCGGACTCATCGCATGGCTGGTATAACTGCCATCTTTTTCAGCTGAGATTTCAGAAAAATCGCAAGGCTCTGCGCAGGACATATCGGCATCAATGAACAACACCTGGTCACAAACAGCCAGATCAGTGACGTGTTCGACTTGCAGTTGCATGTCGTTCTGACACTCGATACCGGCGAGATTCAATTGCGCAATGCTCCCGATCAACTCCGGGCCGAGAGCATCGTCTCCGCGCCCGGGATTACCGTATCCGAATAGCAGTAGCTTTACCATGTTACTTAGGTCGTTCGTTCGATAACACCATTGCTGCCCTTGGACAATCTGTCAAGTAGCGCTCCATCGGCATCAAGCAACTCCACCTGCAACGGCATCTTGCCCAAGGCATGGGTAGCGCAGGACAGGCAGGGGTCATAGGCGCGCACCGCGACTTCCAGATGGTTCAGTAAACCTTCGGTAATTTCGTGGCCTTCAAGGTATTCATTGGCGACCGAGCGCACTGATTCGTTCATCGCCTGATTGTTGCTGGTAGTCGAGACAATCAAATTAGCCTTAACAATTAGTCCCTGCTCATCAATCTGATAATGATGGAACAGTGTGCCGCGCGGCGCTTCGATCACACCAACCCCTACCCTGCGCTTTTCGCCAAAATCTGCGACCAGATCAGTGCCAGTAATATCTGGATCATGCAGTAACGCCTGAATCGATTCAGCGCAATGCAGAATTTCGATCATACGCGCCCAGTGATAGGCCAGCGTATCTTGCACGAAACCGCCCTGGCCGAATTCCCTGAAGTGCTTGCGCGCAGCTTCCGCCAAAGGCGTTGAAATAAAATCGCAGTTGTTCACGCGCGCCAGTGGACCGACACGATACCAGCCTTGCTCTTTGCCCAGCTCGACCAAATACGGGAACTTCATATAGCTCCATGGGCGCACTTCTTCGCGCAGAATGTCCTGAAAACCGCGATAGTCGAACTGATCAAAAATCATCGCGCCCGTCGCCGAGCGCGCGCGCAATCCACCGTGATACAACTCCAGCTCTCCGCCGCCACCAACCATGCTCAGAAAGTTGCTGTGAATAGTGGCAAAGCGGTAATGCTCGGGATGTGCGGTATGAATCTGCTCGTTCAGGGCCAGCGCATCCTGGCTCCAGGCCAGTATGTTTTTGATATCAACCAGCAAGGCATCGCGCTCGGCGACGGCGAGCGCCTTGTTCATGCCGCCCGGCACGGTGGCGGTGCCGTGGATGCGCTTGCCTGTGATCGCCTCAATGATCTGTTGCCCGTACTTGCGTAGTTTCACGCCTTTCAATGCGAGATCGGGGTATTTTTCCAGCACGCCGATAATGTTGCGCTGCGCTGGGTCACTGCCGAAACCGAACAGAAAATCAGGGGAAGACAAATGAAAAAAGTGTAATGCATGCGATTGCAAGGTCTGGCCGAAATGCAAGAGGCGGCGCAGCTTCTCGGCCGTGGGCGTGAGTTGCTCCACGCCAACCAGCTGATCCACTGCCTTGCCAGCCGCCAATTGATGACTGACCGGGCAGATACCGCACAGGCGTTGAACGATGAACGGCACTTCCCAGTAGGGACGCCCCTGAATGAATTTTTCGAAACCACGAAATTCAACGATGTGAAAACGAGCCTCATGAATATGGTTGTTCGCGTCGAGCAGTAGCGTGATTTTGCCATGCCCCTCAACTCGGGAGACTGGGTCAATGGCAACCCGCCTGAGATTGGGCGGAGATTCAATGGCGGATGAGGGTTTGGGTTTCTGTTCCATAGCCACGTTCCGTTAATCGTAATGCAGAAGATTATAGGGGAGTGAGGGCGCTTTGCCCGCTAACAGATCACCCAGTATTTTTAGAAATGCATCGGCCGACGGTGGACAACCAGGCAGGTAGTAATCGACGCGTACTACATCATGAATAGGGTGTACTTTGTCGAGTAACAACGGCAGCTCTATATCATTCGGAATTTGTGGATTTTCTACGCCCGCTCCATTTACATAAGCCTCTTCCAGACATTCGCGTAAATTGAAATGGTTGCGCATGGCGGGCACCCCGCCATTGATGGCGCAGGCTCCAACCGCGATGAGTATCTTGCAGTTATCGCGAAATTCGCGCAATACATGCACATTTTCCGCGTTGCTTACCCCGCCTTCGATCAAACCGATATCGCAAGAACCGCAATGCTTGATGTCGGTAAACGGCGAGCGATTGAACTCAACATGTTCCAGCAAGGCAACCAGTCGTTCATCCATATCAAGGAAAGACATATGGCAGCCAAAGCAACCTGCCAGCGAAGTGGTAGCAATTCTGATTTTACTCATCAGCATGCTTCATTTTAGTCAGGATGATTTTTTCCAAACCAATTTCGCTGACTTTGTGCAGGTCAAAGATGCGCTGTCCAATTGGCACTTTATAGCCGCTTTCTTTGATCAGGATCGCACCTACCGGACAAATGTGTGCCGCCATGTCACTGGTTTCAAGATCGCTATCCACCAGCTTTCCACTCGCTGAGTTCACGATCAGATGCGCATTGGTTCCACGACCTGCAATCTCGAATACGTTTTTACCATCCACTTCGCGGCTGGCACGCACACACAACTCGCATAGTATGCAACGGTCACGGTCCAGCATCACGGTCGGATGCGAGGCATCCACTTCGCGGCGCTGGAAGAACTGCGGAAAATGGCCGTCCAGCATTCCCAGATGATAGGCCATTGCCTGCAGCGTGCAGTCACCGCACTTTTCGCAGGATGGACAAATATGATTGCCTTCGATGAACAACATTTGCGTGATGGTCTTGCGCGCTTCGTTCAGTGCGGGCGTATTGTTGCTGATCTGCTGTCCGGCTACGGCGGGCATAGTGCAGGCCGTAGCGCTTTTGCTGGCGATATCGACCACACAAAGCTTGCAGCTGCCATGTGGCGTGAACCCCTGTCGGTGGCACAGATGCGGAATATACACACCGGCTGCCAGTGCCGCATCCATGATGGTCTGCCCAACCTGGAACGGAATCTCCTGTCCATCTATCGTGATGGTGTTTTGAGTGATGGGATTTTGTTTTGTGTCCGCGCTCATGTCGCCACTCTCATTTAATGTGAGCTGCCGTATCATCACGATGGCTGACCTGGCGCGCTTCCTCAAGTGCTGCATCCAGATCAAAATGTGGCTCATAATCGCGATGCACCAAGCGTTGCTCGAACGCCTGCGGAAAATGCTGCAAACCATCCAGAATAGGGTTCGCTGCGGTCTGCCCCAACCCGCAATGCGAGCGGCATTTAACCAATGCGGCGATGCGCTGCATTTCATCCAGATCATATCGCGTGCCATGGCCGCAGGCGATCTTGTCCAACCCGTTCTTGAGCAGTATGGTACCAACCCGACACGGGGTGCAAAAGCCGCAACTCTCATGGGCGAAAAAATGTGCAAAATTGACTATAACCGCCAGCAGGTCTCGCGTTTGATTAAAAATCATTAGCGAACCTCCAGTGGACAAATCATCAAAGCCAAGTTTGCGATCGAATTCCGCACTGTTAATCAGCGTCCCGGAAGGTCCACCGACCTGTACCGCCTGGACATTTTCAGCCCCACAGTCGTCCAGCACCTGCCGGATAGTGACGCCAAACGGATACTCATAAATTCCCGGTGCAGCACAGTCACCGCTGACGCTCAGAATCTTGCTGCCAGCCGATTTCTCGGTGCCCACTGCCTTAAACCAGGCACTGCCGCGCAGCACAATATGAACAGCCGCGATGAACGTCTCGACATTATTGACGACGGTAGGTTGGCCGAGATAACCATGTGTCACCGGGAATGGTGGACGCACCCTCGGAATACCACGCTTACCTTCCAGTGACTCTATCAGCGCCGACTCCTCGCCGCAGATGTAGGCTCCAGCGCCCACCACGATGTCAATGTCAAAACTGAATCCAGGCTGACCGAGGATATCGCCACCCAGCAAACCCAGTTCGCGGCGGCGCGCCAATACGGTTTGCAGATGTGGCAACAGATATCGATACTCGCCGCGCAGATAGAGATAGCCCTGTTTTGCCCCGATCGTAAAGGCACACACAGTCATGCCCTCGAATAATCTATCTGCATAGCTGTGCAATAGCACGCGGTCCTTGAATGTGCCGGGCTCCCCTTCATCGGCATTACATACTACGTAGTGCGCAGCACCCTGCGCATCGCGGCAGAGCTGCCACTTCATGCCGGTACTGAATCCCGCACCACCCCGACCGCGCAAACCAGACTGGACAATCTCGCTTAGCGTGCCTGCAGCGCCATGCGCGAGCATCGCACGCAAACTAATATCCTCTGAAAGATCATCTTTGAGCAACAGGCCGCTAACACGAATGCTGTCTTCGACATGAAACCACTCGGCTGGCCAATCCTCCAGCGGCGTCGCTGCCTCAACCAGAGCGGCGATGCGGGTAATCATGGCAACATCCAGACTGACGATCGGCATGCCGTTAACCAGTAATGCCGCACCATGGTCGCACATGCCGATGCAGGAGGTCTGGTCCATGCTGACCAGACCATCGTCGCGGGTACTGCCGGCAGCGATCTCAAGCCGCCGACCGAACATAGCCATCAAGTCCACTCCTCCGGCCATATAGCCGCAACTGGTGCAGTTGCTGAACAGAAGATCGTATCGTCCGCGCGGGATTTTATGAAAAAAGGAATAAAACTCGACCACCGCATCCACTTGGCTGATCGGCAGGTCAAGATGTACGGCAACTTCGCGAACAGCTTCATCGGAGATGTGCAAAAACTGCCGTTGCAATGCATACAACACGTGCAGCACGTTGGGCGATTCCGCATAGACTCGAGAGATAACCGAGCGCAGCAGGTCAGTCATGTTTGAAGAGTTCAAATCCGAGCCACCTGTACTCATTAAATATACAAATCAATTATTTATAATTATTAATCATGCATAATTCGTGTTATTTAGTACCTGAATGTTCAGTATTTTGTTCGGCCCGTAGCGGCGTCGATTTATCACGAGTAACTTAAAGTTATGAAGTAAGATTCAATTCCCGATGAGTTATAAGTCACTGTGGACTTTTCCCTTCGGCTTTGTCATCCGCTCATGGCAACATTCCACTCTCTCTGAACCCTTCTTCTATTGCTTCATCTGTACTCCTTTTGCTTGGTCGTTTAAGTGGCTCCGATATTAACGCAGCCCGCCACCTAAATTCGCTTACAAAAGTTGCATTTCAGTGTTGAAACCAACGCTTATTTTAAGCATTGGTAAACGGAGGAAACAGCCCCGATTCCAAGTGTAGCAAGGGCACTGTCACGCACCGGGACCACAATCCCAACACCGCTTGATCATTTCTGGGCCTATGTTCAGGTTATGGTTGAGATCCCTCAAAGCGGTGCGCAGTCCTTCTTCAATGACAGGATGATAGAAAGGCATTTCCAGCATCTCAGAAACTGTCATGCGTTTTTGTGTAGCCCAAGCCATCAGGTGTCCGATATGCTCGGCGGACGGGCCGAACATTTCCGCCCCCAGGAACAAGCCGCTGCCCAGTTCAGCGTAGACTTTAAGCATGCCTTTGTTACGCAGCATCACGCGGCTGCGGCCCTGGTCTTCGAAAGATACCTCCCCCACGGCGTAGCGACCCTGATAGAGCTGGCGAATCTGCTCCAAATTCAACCCCACCGACACGACTTGCGGTTCGGTAAACGCTATGGCCAGCGGCGTTCGGCGCAAGCCGTCCCGCACATCGGGATAACGTCCGGCATTATCGCCGGCTATGCGCCCCTGATCGGCAGCCTCGTGCAACAGTGGAACTTCATTGTTGGCGTCGCCAACAATGAAAATCGCGCTGTTACCGCACTGCATGGTAAAACGGTTGAATATTGGCACACCCCTTTTGTTCAATTCCAGACCGGTGTTTTCCAACCCTAATCCGGCGACATTAGGCGTACGACCGGTCGCCGCCAGCACATAGTCGAACGACTCGGTTTTCCACGTGCCGTCCTGATGCAAGAAATAAATATCCACTCCGGTGGCAGTTTCGGTGACCGATTTCACCTGAGCCGATGCATCCAGATAAAACTCTTCATTGAAGATTTCATTGGCATATGCGCGCATGGCTTCATCACGAATGCCAACAATACCTCCACCAATGCCAAAAATTTTCACATTTACCCCCAAGCGGCTCATGGCCTGACCCAACTCCATACCTAGAGCACCCGGACCGAATACCGCCAGATTTTTCGGCAATGTGGGTAAATCGAACACCGACTCACTGGTCAGCAGACGTGTGTTCAAACCTTTTAACATGGGTGGCAAGAACGGAATGCTACCACTGGCGATCACGATGCGCTCAGCGTGAATTAACTGACCATGCTTCGTCACCAGGGTATTGGCATTTTGAAAACGCACCTTTGCTGTTAACCGATTGGTTTGCGGAAAGGATTCAACGGTTTCCAGCACGAAACCGACAAAACGATCCCGTTCTCGCTGCACTCTCGCCATCACCGCCGCACCATCAACAGATACGCGTTCCACACGCACCCCAAATGGGTCAGCATGGCGGGCATGGTGCGCGGCTTCTGCCGCAGCAATTAACAATTTACTGGGCATGCAGCCGACACGGGCACAAGTCGTACCATAGACCCCACCTTCAATCAATAAAACAGATTCGGTATGGGATAGGGCAGCTCGGTACGCCCCCATTCCAGCGGTACCGGCGCCGACAATGGCGACATCGACATTGATTGGGTTCATGATGAAACACTCCTCAGCAAATATTCGGCTTTTCACAACAGCTTAAGGCAAACGTAGCTCGGGTTTCAGCCCAAACCGAGAAAACTTATTTCGCCAACCAAGCTTCCAATTCGCCCGCCCCGCCAATATGTTGACCATCAATGTAAACCTGCGGTGTAGTACCTTGCCCAGTCACTGCTTTCAGGGAACTGAAACTGATGCCGTGGCTGCCCAGTTCAATATCTTCAAAGCGATAGTTTTTTTCCATCAACATCTTGCGGGCGCGGGCGCAATGCGGACAGCCAGGCTTGCTGAACAGGGTTATCTGCTGCGGCAGGCTGGCATTGGGGTTAATGTAGTTCAACAAAGTATCAGCATCAGAAACTTCGAAGGGATCGCCAGGCTCTTCCGCTTCGATAAACATTTTTTCAATCACACCATCTTTCACCAACATGGAATAACGCCAGCTCCGTTTGCCTAAGCCAATATCCGATTTATCCACCAGCAGACCCATGCCTGCGCTGAACTCACCGTTACCATCAGGCAGGAAGAAGATATTTTCGGCATGCTGATCTTTTTTCCAGGCCTCCATCACGAAAGGGTCGTTTACCGACAGGCAGATGATGCTGTCGACGCCACTCAACTTGAATACCCCTGCAAGCTCGTTGAAGCGTGGCAAATGGGCGCTGGAACAGGTGGGAGTGAAAGCACCAGGCAGTGCGAACAGCACCACGGTTTTTCCTTTGAATAATTCATCGCTGGTTACTTTCTCCCATTCATTGTTGACTCTCATCGGGAAAGTAACTTTAGGAATTTCATGACCTTCTTTTGACTGTAGCACGGTTTTATCTCCTCTTTCTGTTGAATCAATCGTTCCATAAGGGCACCTATAAACATTCAAGTTTCTAGCAGCCTGTCAGACTTAAAGAATAGTAGCGAAAATTAAGCTAAGCGTGGATAAATTTGGACAATTCTGCAAGGCGATAGTTGCTCTATTGCCCAAAAAAGCGGAGAAATAGTCACCGCTCAGCTCAATTTGCAGCCGATTTACTTTTAAGTCCGACAGACTGCTAGTGTAGTGCGTAATAAACAATGAAATTTATGTGTAAGCTTGGCTTCAAAAAGCCTATGGCTTAGGAGGTCAGTGATCTGCGTAGCGCCAAGCCAATTGAGCTCCGACGATGATCGTCACCTGCCCACTCCAGCTTATTTTACAGGGCCATTGTGGCAGCTAAAACTGCTGGCCTGGTAACCTGCTGACCACTTTTTGACCCCAAAGCCCCTTGCCTTGATGGTTTTAGCTACTTTAATTGCACTCAACGGCGTACCGGCACTGGGTGTACCGTGACAATACGTGCAGCCTGGCGTCGTTGCGGTGCCAGTTTGACTGGCTTGTTTATGCGCTTTAACTCAAGTATCGCCCGTTGTATGCCTACCATGCGGGCCACCATTAACCCAGATAATCCATTAGACCTGATTCGTGCGATGACTTCGCATTCCCCCCTTTGAAAAAGGGGGGCTAGGGGGGATCTGAGCATTGCAGGGACACAAAAATCCCCCTTAACCCCCCTTTTTCAAAGGGGGAGGCTGGTTAAATTGCCTAATGGATTATCCGAGATTAACAGTTGTCAGCACAGTGGTATGACAAGCCTTACACTCGGATATGGTCCCAGCATGCCTTGAACAGCCAAGCTCTTGATATTATCATTAGCATAGTTGCTTGGTAGTTGCCTGGATATTCGGCATAGGTCGTACAACTCTTATTCACAGGGGTGCGTTTAATCACCAACGGACAGTTCTATTTGGGAGAAAGCGGACATTACTACTTTGCGCTGACATAACCGTGCATCGAAATTGACAGTCCGACGCAAAACACGGAAACTATATACCAGTGCCGATTTGACATCAGCTTGCGGGGCACTTTAAAAATTCCAGCTAAAGCGAAGCAACCCGCTCCGCTTTAGCTGAACGGGTTTTGTTATTGGGGATTCTTATTTGAACGCATCAAACAGCATCGGCATCGTCAGTACACAGCACGCGCAGTTCAACACCCTTTTTTCATGTAAAAGCGGAGCTGTGCTGCCGCGTTATGAGCTAGCGTATGAAACTTACGGCACGTTAAACAGCGATAAATCCAATGCCGTTCTGGTCTGCCATGCGCTTTCCGGCCATCACCATGTAGCAGGTTATTACGAGGATGATCCAAAAAGCGTTGGTTGGTGGGACAATATGGTAGGTCCCGGCAAACCTATCGACACTCAGAAATTTTTCGTGATCGGACTTAACAATCTTGGCGGTTGCCATGGTTCTACGGGTCCTATCAGCACCAACCCGGAAACTGGCAAACCTTACGGCGCAAGCTTTCCCTTGGTGACAGTGGAAGACTGGGTAATAACGCAGGCACACTTAGCCGATCAGCTCGGCATTGACCAATTTGCTGCAGTGATTGGCGGCAGCCTGGGCGGGATGCAAGCGTTGCAATGGTCGCGGGCCTATCCTGAGCGCGTGCGCCATGTACTGGCGATTGCCTCGGCACCTCGTCTGACCGCACAGAACATCGCGTTTAATGATGTGGCACGCAATGCAATTTTGACTGATCCAAATTTCTACGGCGGTAATTATTATGAGCACGGCGTGGTACCTACGCGTGGCTTGCGCTTAGCACGCATGCTGGGGCATATCACCTATCTTTCAGACGATGCGATGGCGGATAAATTCGGGCGTACGCTGCGCTCCGGCAAGTACAGCTACAGCTACGATATCGATTTCGAGATTGAGTCTTACCTGCGCTATCAGGGCGATAAATTCGCGTCACATTTTGACGCTAACACCTATTTGCTTATGACCAAGGCGCTGGATTATTTCGATCCCGCTCGGGAATACAATGATGACCTGAATAAAGCTTTCGCTGATGCTCGCGCAAACTTTTTAGTACTGTCCTTTACCACCGACTGGCGCTTTGCACCGGAGCTTTCGCGCGCCATCGTCAAAGCACTGCTCCATAACCGTCTTAAGGTAAGCTACGCTGAAATCACTTCGGCGCATGGGCATGATTCTTTTCTGATGAAGCATACGCATTACCATAATGTATTGCGCGCTTACTTTGACAATATTGCCAGCGAGTTTACTGCATGAGCACGCTCGATCAGTTTACTCTTGCCGCGATCCGGCCTGACTTTGCAGCAATAGCAGGATGGATCCCGCAGGGTGCTTCAGTGCTGGACTTGGGTTGCGGTGACGGTAGCTTGCTGCGCTATTTGCGGGGTACGAACGAGGTGCACGGCTATGGCGTAGAAATCCGTCATGACAACATCGTGGCATGCATCAAGAATCAAGTAAATGTAATTCAAGGCGACTTGGAGTCTGGACTTTCCGGCTTTGAAAGCAATGCTTTTGATTATGTCATCCTGTCACAGACGCTACAAGCTACTCGCCACACGGAAGCTCTGATGCAGGAAATGCTGCGCGTGGGACGTGAGGGGTTAGTCAGTTTTCCCAATTTCGGTTACTGGCGAAATCGTATAAACATATTACAAGGCAATATGCCAGTATCTGAAGTACTGCCCTACCAGTGGTATGACACACCCAATATTCATCTATGCACACTGCATGACTTTGAGACATTCTGCCAAGACAATAATATATACATTATTGACCGCCGCGTCATGACAGGCAATAACGAGATAAAGCTACTTCCTAATCTGTTTGGTAGTACAGCGGTGTATCGCTTCAAACGTGCTGTTTAGTCGATGAGTGTAATCGCGCAGCTGTTCACACGGCGCATGTTGATTTGTGTATTTATAGGCTTCAGTTCCGGCCTGCCGTTGTACCTGTTGTTCAATTTATTACCCGCCTGGCTGCGCAGCGAAGAAGTTGATCTCAAAACCATCGGCCTGTTCGCGCTGATTCAGTTTCCCTACACCTGGAAGTTCCTGTGGTCACCACTGCTGGACCGCTATGTCCTGCCTGTACTTGGGCGAAGGCGCGGCTGGATGTTGCTCACCCAAATAGGTCTATTGATCGTAATTGCCTCGATGGGTGCGTTTTCTCCCCAAAGCGATTTACGAACGATTGCCTATATCGCAACGCTATTGGCATTTTTGAGCGCTACTCAAGACATCGTGCTTGATGCCTATCGACGCGAATTGTTAGATGAAAGTGAACTGGGATTGGGCAATGCGGTGTATGTAAATGCCTATCGCGTATCCGGCTTGGTGCCAGGTTCACTGTCACTGATCCTGGCTGATTTTATACCGTGGAGCACCGTATTTATCATTACTGCGTTGTTCATGTTGCCCGGCATGGTGATGACGCTAATGGTGAAAGAGCCATCGAATACTAATTCGCCGAAATCCCTGCGTGATGCGGTTGTCGAACCTTTTCACGAATTCACCACCCGACATGGTTGGCGCAGCGCGCTGCTCATCCTCTCCTTCCTGATTTTTTACAAACTCGGCGACAGCATGTGCACCGCGCTGGCCACCCCGTTCTACATGGATATGGGATTCTCCAAAACACAGATCGGCCTGATCGCCAAGAATGCGGGCCTGTGGCCCGCTGTAATTGGTGGCTTGCTTGGCGGATTATGGATGATAAAGATCGGCATAAACCGTGCCTTATGGTTGTTTGGCGTGGTTCAGGTGGTAACAATCTTTGGTTTCTTCTGGCTAGCATCAGTGGGGTATCATGCTGAAATTACCGTCGTTGAACTCACTCAACTCGCCATAGTGATCAGCATGGAAGCCTTGGGCGTGGGACTAGGTACAGTCGCGTTCGTCGCCTTCATTGCGCGCGCCACACATCCCGCCTACACCGCCACACAATTCGCGCTGTTCACCAGCCTCGCAGCTATGCCACGCACCTTCGCCAATGCAGCGACTGGCTGGTTGGTGGAAGCAATCGGCTGGTCTGGATTCTTTTTACTGTGCGCTCTGCTGGCAATGCCGGGAATGGTATTGCTTTTAAAAGTGGCACCATGGAATGGGTCAAATTCATTGACTTATAATGATCTTGGCAAAAAACCAGTTTGAGATCGATGGGGTTAGCCTCAATTGAAACAAAAACAAACTTATAACCATGATTTCAGGATTTACATATGTCGGCTTTGGGTTGAATACCGACTGTATGAATTAATCATGATTTGAGTCAAAAATGTCAGGTCGCGTGTAATCCCATACACTTAATCATAACCACACCATTTGGAAACGATTTTTTCCAATCTTCCAATAGCCAAAATCAGCCTACTCATTTCGTCAACTTCAACAAATCAAACACCACCTTAGCAAAACCAGCCGCTTTCTCTGGATTGGATAATAATTGCATCATCTGATTTTGATGCGCATCGCTGCTATCCATAACAGCATCATCCATGGCCTTGGTAAAATCACCCAGCATCGCTTGCTCGGTAGAGTTATTGGCGATTTGTTTCATGACCAAGGCATTCTCACTGATTTTGTCTCGAATAGTGCAGGCATAATTCACCAGGTCTTTTTCCGTTAAATGGTCGGTAATAAAAAGCTCATTCAAACGGCTGATAATCTGCGACAGAAATTCTTCCTGTTTATCTTTAGCACTTGCCGTGCCCAGGCCTTCACCGGGTTTAAGTTTATATTCAGCAGAATCTTGTTGTAGTTTCAAGTCTTGCTGGCGAATGGCTGAAAGTCGGTAGTGGCTGAGTACCACGCTGTCTAAATCGATGCTATCTTCTTCCATCAACGTTTCGCGTAGCATTGGGCGTAAATGTCGCGCAAACAGGCTGAGCTTCTCCAATGATTTATCATCGTAGTCTACGATCTGCGACATAAACTCATAGAAACGCACAAAAGTGCCTAAATCCTTTTTAAAGATGTCGAGTGCATCTTTTTCTTTCTTGCACTCTTTAAAACTGTTTTCTGCATTGGCAATTAACACGGCATCGCTGGTTTTTTTGGTGCGCTCAAACATTTCCTTCGCCAGGTTGTAGGCTTCAGCGGCTGATTGATAGCGTTTTTGCCAACGCTCTATGGCGGGCTTGCAGATATTGGCAATGGCGGCATTACTTTTGTTCTTGATGAAGAAGGCAGTGCAGAATTGCTCCACTTCGTTCCAGGTAAAAATACCTGCCGCACGGAGTTTATCGAACAGATCAAAAATCAAATCCGGGTCGGAAACATCGGCCAGTTCGGCGGTCTGGTAATAGGGCTGAAATGCATCGAGAATATCCTGCGGCTCATTGAAAAAATCCAGAATAAACGTGCCGGTTTCCGCTTTACCGGGATAGGTGCGATTCAAGCGTGACAGCGTTTGCACACACTCCACGCCGCCGAGTTTTTTATCCACATACATGGCGCAGAGTTTGGGCTGGTCAAAACCGGTCTGGAATTTGTTGGCCACGATCATTACCTGATAATCATCGGTATCAAAGGCTTTGCGTAGTTCGCGGCCTTTCAGATTGGGATTCATGTTGCTTTCGGTAAATTTCTCACCAAGCAAAGCAGCGGCGTTCGGATCTTTCTCGTTAAATTCTACATCGCCGGAAAAAGCCACCATGGCATGGATCTTTTTATAGCCTTTTTCCGTAATGTATTTATCAAAACCCAATTTGTAGCGCACCGCTTCCTTGCGCGAACTGGTAACCACCATCGCTTTCGCTTGCCCACCTAACAGCCCCATTACATTGCAACGAAAATGTTCAATGATGACCTGCACTTTCTGCGCAATGTTGTATTCATGCAGACGTACCCACTGGTTGAGCTTAACCTTGGCTTTTTTACTTTCGACTTCTTGATCCGTGCTCTGGATTTTCTGTGCCAGGTTATAAGCCACCTTGTAGTTGGTGTAATTTTTCAGCACATCCAGAATAAAACCTTCTTCAATGGCTTGGCGCATGCTGTACACATGGTAGGCTTCCGGTTTATTGGTTTTGGATGATGGTTCATTCGGGTTAGGCAATTGACCAAACAATTCCAGCGTTCTGGATTTGGGCGTGGCCGTAAAGGCAAAATAGCTTAAATTATTGGAAGCGCGCCGTGAAGCCACCGTAGCATCCAGAATATCCTCGCTACTCAGCTCTTCTTCTCCATTTTCTCTCGCATCAATCATCAACACTTCTTTTAATTGGCGCGCGGTGGAACCCGTTTGCGACGAATGCGCTTCATCGGCAATAATCGCATAGCAACGTGTTTTCAAGCTGACACTGTTCTCAATGGCTTTTAATACATAAGGAAAGGTTTGAATGGTCACAATAATAATCGGCTGCGAGTTTTCCAGTGCGGCGGCCAGTTTTTCTGATTTGGAGCCATCGCCTTCCTGATTGTTGATGCGCCCGACCACTCCCTCCACGTGCTCAAACTGATTGATCGTGTCTTGCAACTGATCATCCAACACCGTCCGATCCGTCACCACAATGACGGAATTAAACAGCTTGTTGCCCTCTGGGTTGTACAGTGACGATAACTGATGCGCGACCCAGGCAATGGAATTGGATTTGCCCGAACCGGCGCTGTGCTGAACCAAGTATCTATTACCGGGGCCTTCACTGTAGGCTGCATTGACCAATCTATTGACCACATCCCACTGGTGATAACGCGGAAAAATCAGCGTTTCTTTTTTAGTCTTGCGCCCTTCCCAGTCTTCTTTCTCTTCAATCTGCAAATGCACATAACGGGCGAGAATGGTTAACAGGTTATCCGGCAGCAAGACTTCATTCCACAAATAGTCGGTGGCATACTGGTTCACCTCCTGCGGCACATCGTTACCGGCACCGCCTTCTTTCGTGCCCTTGTTAAACGGCAGAAAAAAAGTATCTTCGCCTTGCAGGCGGGTGGCCATATACACTTCGTATTGGCTCACCGCAAAATGCACCAGTGCGCCGCGTTTGAAGGTCAATAACGGCTCGGCCTTTTTGGTGACAGGGTCTGTCGCAAAGCGGGTAGTTTTGTATTGCTGGATAGCGTTAAATACCGCCTGCTTGAATTCCGATTTTAATTCGAGTGTCGCCACCGGCAAGCCATTCACAAACAGCACCAAATCAATGCGCCACGCCTTGGCTTTCGTTCCCATCAGCGCCAAATGTTCTTCCGTCGCCCACGGGGAATACACCAGCTCCGGCACCACACGGCATCGGTTTTTTTGATATTTCGCGAGAGTATCCGGGTTTAATTCATGCTCGGGTTTAAATTGGCACAAGCTGAAACGCGTGCCCCGGTCGCGCAACTCGTGACGCAATACACCCAGCGTGCCGAAGGTACGCATCTCCTTATTCGCGGCATTGGGGTCAGCTTTATTCAGTTGCGATGCGACTCGTTCTAAAAAGGTTTGTTCAGGATTATTGGGGTAAAGGGTACGGAATTTTTGCCATTGGGCATCTTGTGTTTCTTGCACAAAACCCAGCAAGTCTTCGGGATATAAAGCCAGTTCCCGGTTGTAGTTTTCTGCTATACCCAGCAACCAGCCATTGGCGAGCAGATGCTTGATCATGTCGCTTTGAAACGTTAATTCATTTGCCTTACCCATACTCAAACCGTCCCTCTAATTGCCAACCAGACGCTTATTCCAGTAACACACCAAAGTAACCGCCCATCCAGATTAAAATGCTTTGCACTGCTAGCCCGGGCTGCTAAACGCTAAGCACCCCATCTTCGGGTTGAGATTAAATATGATAATTGATAATAATCAGTATATTACATTAACACGTTATCGAATGTGGCAGGAATAATGAAATAAAACGGCTTTATGTGAAATAGAGATTTGTAGGATGGGCAAAGCGCAGCGTGCCCATCAAAAAGTTGATTGATCGATAAAGATGGGCACGCTGCGCTTTGCCCATCCTACTCGTTATCTATATCTTTAAAATCATCTGTCAATAAAACCCCTGGCTCATACCATCCTTTACGGACAGCTTGATTAAATGAGCTATATAACCATTCCTGTGGTTCAGAAACATAACCATGTTTAACAGGATTAAAGTGAATATAGTCCACATGCCGCCGCCAATCATTTTCGTTGCGAATACAATGTTCCCAAAAACGCCGTTGCCAAACACCTTTCTCACGTTTTTTAGATTTAGAATGGCTCACCGTATGCGGTGGCAACCCGGCTGAAAATTTACGTTTAATCACCATCCAGCGTTTAGAAAAATTCGCATCACCTTCTGGTAGTCGCCATATCGTATGCAAATGATCTGGTAACACGACAATCGCCTCAATCTCAAAAGGATAACGCAACAAACACAAACGAAAAGCAGCACGCAAACGTACAATATTTTCAATTAATAGCGGCGCTCGGTTTCCTGTAACAACCGTAAAAAAATATCGCGCACCCTGTTGATAAAAACGCCGGTATTGCATGTCACCCCTCGACCATAAGATTTAAATCAATCAATAAAGATGGGCACGCTACGCTTTGCCCATCCTACTTGCTAAATACAACGGCAATGTTCCAATTGCTGTGTTCATGCGTGGTTTGTTTGGCGCGTGAACCATAAAGATAAATGGCATCGACGGCTGCATGGGCATGAATAATGCGCGTGATGTTTTCGGGCATGGCGTTGGTTTCATTAGACATTGGGAACCTGCCAGTCTCGCACATCGATTTTGCCGGTGACAGCGGCTGAGATTAGGGCGGTGCGGCGTTCTTGTAATAAAGTAATGGCAGTTTGAGTATCGGTGGTGAGAGTTTCGAATTTTGACATCTCACTATCAAGAAAACTAACTATAGCTTGTTGTTCATTTCTGGAAGGTATAACCAATGGCATGTTTGCCATAAAGTCCCAAGCCACTCGTGGCATCTTTGCTCCAAAGGTTGAACTATTCACGGTGGTGATAAAATCGCGATTTAGTAATTGATACACTATGAAGCGACCATTTATTTCTGGTAATGGACGCATTACATGGAAATCGCCGACTGCCTCCCCCGGGGATTCAGTAAGATAAACTGTGACTGTTCAGCATAGGCTTGCAGAACAATCAGTTATTTATCATACTTCGAGCCATGCGCGAACTCAAACTTCCTGACCTCACGACACTGACCTCGGATCAAAAGGATGATTTGATCCGCCTGTTATTCGAACAGGTTCGGATTTTGACTGCGCGAGTGTCAGAATTGGAAGCTCGGCTATCCAAGGACAGTCA
>Ga0209344_10001516_pt1 | contig 29770 bp, 19 predicted proteins | sample Cruoilmetagenom6_FD_187293 | JGI IMG/M metagenome (GOLD analysis project Ga0209344, IMG submission 187293) | Oil polluted marine microbial communities from Coal Oil Point, Santa Barbara, California, USA - Santa Barbara Oil Seep Sample 6 (SPAdes)... | ecosystem: Environmental > Aquatic > Marine... | reverse complement strand
TGGGCTTCAGGAAGTTTTTCTTTCACATTGTGAAATACCTTGCTGTGGTGCAGGATCGCATTGTGCTCTGGATCGTCCCAAGTGTAAAATAATTTATTGGCGGGCCCAAGGTGAAACAATACACCATCTTCTCCGACCGCATCTTTGTGAATCCCAAAAGGAGTGAACCCATAATTTCCCATGAAAAACAAAAATGAAATGCCTTCTAACGGCAATCCTGCCAATGCTATAAATGGACGAACCACTTCTGCAGCTTTCTCAGCGAAATCATTGCTAAATTCTTCCAAATAGTTGAAAATTAGCCCAAATTTCTCTTCTCCGAAAACTTGACTCGACCATGATTCTAGGGTATCCTTCTTTTTTGGTGGATGCGACAAAAGGCGATCGTTGTAGTCGTTTCTTAACTCACTGTTGATGTATGTTTTCAAACCCAAATGGAGTTCCCCTTTCTCAATGTATGCTTGGATAACCTCCAATAACAATGCTTTGATTGTTTCAACATCGGTTGGTGAAATAAGCGCTGATATCCGAGCTGGCTTTTTGAGCTGCTGCGAATCTTGGTACAATTGTTCCCATTGGGTGAGCTTCATGAGGGGGTGGTTAGTAGGTTGGTTATTGAGTAGTATGGTTTTACTGATATTGGAAATATTTAATAGCTTATAATGTTAAGTCTTAAAGTTGAAATTTATAATAGTTTTATTCGTTATTGATTTTTCTCTTTATTTTATTTTTTAAAATATAACTATCCAAAAAGTCTCCTTTTGAAAAGCCTGGTTCATTTTCAATTTCTGTTTTTCTTCTTGAAATAATCAATAATCCAATTCTTTGTGATTGACAAACACTCACAAAGTTTTCAAAATTATCCTTTGTTTGAAAATTTGAATGCTTTAATTTTTGCGTAAGATTTAAACTATCTTTTGATACAGCAATCCATTTTTCATTAGCTGGATATTGATGAATTTGGGTAACCACATCTATTAATTTATATTTATCAGATTCTAAAACCATTAAGGTAATTGAAATAAGAAAAGTCATGAATAATACTAATGCAATAGAAAGTAAAGCCGTAAAATACCAAGCCATATTTTGGAAAAAATATAGAGATAGGAATCCAATTACTAATGAAGGTAGGATTGAATGTAACGCAAATTTATAGTCGTTCCATGAAGTAATTAAATTTCTTAATGTTTTATGAGATTTTGCTTCTATTGAAACAGTATGTTCTTTTTGTTTTTTAGAATTAAAACAGATTAAACCATCTGCTCTTTTCATGGAGGTTGTACAGACCTCATCTTTACAAAAGACCTTTTCTAATTCATACTTTTCTTTGTAATAATCTTTGAGAAAACTAAGAGCTCTCATTTGAACAAATTTTTCAGTAAGTCTGGACATTTAACTTTAATTGACAATTTCGTTTATAAATGTGCGGTTTATAGTAATTAAAGGTTTTTCTATTTCACGGATCACAAGTCGGAGCTAACAAGTTAGTATTTCGTAATAAATATCAATCAACTTTCATCTTTTCTAAATAGGCATCAAGTTCATTTTCTGAATTAAAATGGAACGCACTTTCAGCCTGGTTTTTAAAGAAATTGATAAAGTTAATGTGGCTATGAAATAGTCTAAAGGAGTTTCCTTCGTGGTTGTATAAGTATACCACTGTGCTATTTGAATTATTTGAAACCTCGATAGTTTCCAACGTTCTTGAAGGTCTCAGATAATCCGTATTGATTGTTCTAAAATGATTCATTTTTTAAAGATAGTGCTGTAATGATAATCTAAAAACTCTTTTGAAGGAAGAAATTTGTCTGGTAGATTTATTTCTTTATTCTCAAATTTTAGAAAAAAATCTTTTACAGCCGTTTCTTCATTGTATTCTTCAAAAGCCTTTGAAATTTTAACTTTATAATCTGTAGTAATTGTGATAAACCCTTTATCAAATGCTTTGTCATGAATTGAATTTAAACAAAGTCCATTTCTTGGATTTAGTCTATTCTCAATGTCTTTCGACCACGGTTTTATATGGCTTGCAATTAGAAAATCAGGAATACTTAAACCAGTTATACAGCATTTAGAATAATAAGAAGATAGAATTGTTGACCTGAAGAAATTCTGATTAACACGTTGTTTTATAAGTGCTTCTCGGTCTATTCCAATTTTATATTCATCTATTCCAATTTGAGCTAGTTCTTCAATACTTTTGTTGGAAAACTTAGCGATTAGCTGTTCGCTTTCAAATGCCAAATTGTCCCAGTTTCCATTGAATTCGTCCCAAACGACTTCATCTAATTTGCTTCCATTTTTTAAGCCGACTATGCCTTTCTTTTTTAATTCAGGATCAAGCCGACCAAAATTACCAACCTTCATGTTTAGAGCAGAAGGCGACCTTCCGATAAGTTCTGCGAATTTTTTAATTAAAGGATTTGTTTTACTGCTGCTTTTGAAAGGTATCTTACAATATACGTTGAAAGCAATAATGGTCTCTTCTTTGGTCCATTTTCTTCTATCCATAAAGTGTTATATTCAATTAGCTCAAATTAGTTGTTTTTTTACACTTTGATTTTGGTTTATTCTATATCTCAGATAAAGTGCCAATTAACCTTACTGATTTGGCTCCACATCCATTTGGAAAATAAATTTCAACACCACCTCCACAAAGTCCGTAATTTGGTTTTACAGTACCAAAATAAACTAAAGTGCCAGGTGGTGGAATTATTTGATAAATATAACAAGCGGCAAACCTATTAGGTAGTGCGTATCTGCCGACTGCTGCGACACCACTTGGGACTACAGTTAAATCGCTAACGGAAGTTGCATATGATCCCGCTTGAAGTGAGCCGTTCTCAGATATCCTTTTATCATCCTTAAAGGCAGATAATCTTCTGAATTCATCACCACTCTTTGTTAAATATGCGAATTCTGGAAACTTATCATTTGACTTAGCGGTAAACTTTGTATTCTGTGTTATAATTAATGATTTTCCCAAGCTTGTAATGAATTCTTTGTTAGGTATGTCGGCAGGGGAGAATTCGAAATTTTCTAAGTTTTTGATAATCGGATGTTCAAAGTTTAATTTATATCCTTCTGTAAAAATATATTTAGAGTTTCCTACGACAGTCTTCGAAGTAACTTTCGAATTTTCTATCTCTGAAATAACTTGAAATCCCATTCCTGACTCAGGTGTATTTAATAAAGCCTCTGACTGTATATTTGTTAACTCAATTAGTTTTCCATTTAATTCTTTATCCATATTTATTGGAGTTTATTATAATTCAATCATAAAGCAACTACTTCTGTTTGAAATACAAGCGTCTAAGATAAGCGAAAAATCCAATTAAATAGAGTAGAAGCCTTAAAAATTAGACTACTAAAAATATAAACCTCCCTTCAATTCCAAAATTCTTCAACCAAACTCCATTTCCATCTCCAAATGCCTCTATTTTTTCCAAAATATGGAAAATGTGTTTTAGAATCGGAATGTTTTAATGTAGGATTTTAGTTTAGTTGTTTGATATCTAGTGTCTTTTTGTTCGTGGCTTAATTTTCGGCATAGCCCACGAAAATTCAAGTTATGAAAAAAACAGTTTTACTTCTTTTTGCGATAATGTCGTTACTCAAAATGGCTTTGGCTACAGGTGAGCCGAGTACGTATTTCAACATTTACGTACCACCCAATAACGATGCTACTAATCGCTACGTAGCGTTGATTGTGACTGCTATTCAAGATAGTACGCACTTTGAGATTATAGATGATGGCATGGATGGCGATACCGACGACAGTCACTCCGGAATCTTAATGGCGAATCAGTCGTACATTTTATACATCAAAGACAATGGCATCAACGATGATGCGAGGTATTCTTCTGGTGGTGTTTTAAAAGCCGATGGGGATTATTTTATCATCAAATCGGATAAGTTGGTGTACGCTTCTCAGTCCACCAATTCGGATTGGCAATACGATTGGGTGCCTTCGGTAAACAAATCCTCAAAAGGTAAAAAGTTTGTGCTGTATGCGCCTAAAAATTCAAATTCGAATCGGGATTTGAATTTATTCGCTTATGAAGATCAAACCACCGTAACGGTAAAGCGAATTTCGCCAGCACCAATAACAACCACAGGTTACACTCAAATCGACGAAAGTAACGCCACTATAGTCATTCAAAAAACCATAAACATAGGGGAGGATTTGATTTATCTCTATAACGATGGTAGAGATGTATTGGAGTCGGGGCATACGTATTTGATAGAATCCAATAAAGCGGTGACTGCCCAATATGGCGCATTGTATAGAAATGAGCGAGATGGGGGAGGATATGTGCCTTCTTCGAACGGAAGCAGTTCAGGAGAATTGTTTTACTTTTCAGTCCCTTATCAATCTAGTTTTGAGCAAGAAATTCGTATCGTATCATGGGACGAGGCAAACGATGTTCAATTGGATCGGTATGAAAACAATACCTGGGTACCTACCAAAAGTTGGAATTTGGGTACTTCTTCCACCGCAGATTGGGTGGGAAAAGCTGAAGGAGCTTCTTATGCTACTACTTTTCGATTGACTTGCAGTTCGGGTAAGAAAATTTCTGTGTTTGCAGCCAATTGGTTGGAAACTGGAAACCCCGGAACTTCTGACATTGCTACCATGGCTAGTTCACATGAAGGAACAGCTTCTGGAAAGGAGTTTATCTGTTACATGGCTCCTCCTGGTTACGAGCAAAATGCCATAGATCCTTTTACAGGGAGTAGTTTTGGCGGTGCCTTCACTCACTTGTTTTTGTTTGCCAACGACTCAGCAAACGTGACCGTAAAAGATGCCTATACCAATGGGCAAAAATTCAGTAGAACGTTTCAAATTGAGGCAGGTCGATATGCCGATTGTGCGTTGTCCTTGCAAGAATGGAGAGCGATTTACAATGGTGATGGAAATCCCAGTAGCGGACCTGAACGTCCATATTTAGTAGTGACTTCCGATGTGAATATTTCAGTTATGAATACCAATTTTAACGACAATTGGATGATGTATTTTGGTTCTTCTTTAGAGCAGTCGTTTAATCAAAAGAGCAGTAGTTCACAGTCTCAAGGTATCCCCGGAGATACAGTAAGTGTGAATACCAAGATTGAGCTAAACACGAGTAATCCGGTTTCCAATGTGAATGCACAAGTGAATATTGGAACGGGTAGTATTCCGCAGTCGTCTAAGTTTGTTGATTCTACCAATAATACTACCATTGATGGGATTATTCAAACCAATGATAAAGGATCAACTGTAACGTTTGATTCTTTGCCAGACTTAGATCAGAATGGAAATTACAGCATTGTCACTGAAGTAATTTTGTTAGCAGCGAATAACGACGGCTCGCCATTGGGACAAAACTCAGTCGTGACGGTAGAAACGAGTGTGAGTGGAGAAGTGAATGGGCAACTGCAACAATCCACTTCTACAGAAGGAATCAGTTTGAATCCTGACAATACTTCTAATTTGATTTACAGCCAATATACAATAGGTAACATTGTTTCGGATTTAACCGACAGCTGGAATGCGAGTTGGGTAGATACCGATGCCGACGGTGATCAAGATTTATTTGTTTGTTCCAAGGATTTGAATGGCAATAACCGATTGTATTCCAATAATGGGAACGGAACCTTTACGTCAATAACCAATGGTGCGTTAGTAAATACCGCTACTCAGGTCATGTCTAGCGCTTGGGCCGATATGGATAACGATGGCGATATGGATGTATTGATGGTGAACAATAATTATGACCCATTGCAATTGTATCGGAACAATGGAAACAACAATTTCACGAAAGTGAATAATGCAGGTTTTCCAAAACATCCTGGGTATTATCATGGCGCTTCTTGGGCCGATGTCAATAATGATGGACTTTTAGACGTCGTAGTTACGAATTATATGCCGACTCGTTTTCACGAATTGTATTTGAATTTGGGAAATGGTCAATTTGAATTGCAAGCGAATTCCAACATCAATCAACAATCAAGTTACGCCGTTGCACCTACTTGGGTAGATTATGACAACGATGGACAGTTGGATCTATTTTTACCGAATAATTTAGGCGGAAACAATGCGCTATTCAGAAATGTAGGTGGTCAGTTTGTAGAAGTGAGCAACGCATTGACTGCTGATGGAGGATACAGTGTAGCAGCAGTTTGGGCAGACCCAGATAACGATGGCGATATGGATGTTTTTGTAGCCAATTCTTCTGGTCAGAAAGATTTCTTTTATTTCAATAATGGAGACGGATCGTTTTCACGAGATACTACTTTAGCTTTCACCAACAAAGGAAGTAATACGCACGGCTGTTCGTGGTTAGATGTGGACAATGATATGGATTTAGATTTGTACTTGACGGATGATCAAGGAACGAAGCAACTGTATTTGCAATCGGAGAACTTTACTTTTAGCAATAAAGTAGACGAGAAAACGGTCATTCATTATGGTAACAGTTATGGGCAGGCTGTAGCGGATTACAACAAAGATGGGCATTTGGATATTTTTGTGAGTACGCACAGCGATCAAGAAAATTTCTTGTGGACCAACAATGGAAACGACAATCACTTTATCAACATCACTTTCAAAGGAACAGCTTCTAATAAAAATGCCATTGGCACTAAAGTGCGATTAAAAGCAGGAAATGTGTGGCAAACGAGTGTAGTTTCCAATCAAAATGGATTTGGAAGTCAGAATAGTTTGGAGCAGCATTTTGGATTGGGTGCTAACACTTCAGTAGACTCGTTAATGGTGTATTGGCCCTCAGGTTATGTGCAGTATGCAACAGGAATTAATGCAGATCAATTTATTGAAATCACAGAAGATGCTAGTGTATTGGTGAGTGGAACAATCTATGGAGATGTCAACCAAAATTGTGTGATGGATTCTACCGAAAATGGCATTGGAAATCAAGAGTTGCTGTTGCAACCATTGAATAAAGCCATCTTTAGTGATGCCAATGGAAATTATGAATTTAGAGCGCCTGCAGGGAATTATACGTTGAGCTTTGCCAATACCACATATTGGAATTCGAATTGTGGAACTGTAAACATTCAAGTAACTAATTCTTCCGCGCCAATTATCAATCAAAATGTAGGGCTGAGTGCATTGAATTACGCAGCAGATTTAACAGTAGAATATGGAAATACACTGTGGAGAAGAGGATTTGCGAACAACTCATTCCTAAAAGTGGAAAACAAAGGAACGGCTGTAGCTTATAATACTACTGTACAACTGAATTTTCCAACAGAGTTAGATTTGCAAAGTAGCTCAGATAGTTATCAGTCCATTTTAACGAACAGTTTTACTTGGGTAATTGATAGTTTAAAAGCCGGAGGGACGTACGTTATCGCTTTAACGGATTCTGTGAATCTAACAGCATTCATCGGGCAAAACTTAACTGTAAACGCAAGTGTAATTGCAGCAGCAGGAGAGACCAATACCACTAATAATAGTCATTCTTATACATCAGAAGTGGTGGGCTCTATCGATCCGAATGATATTTTGGCTTGGCCCAATGAAGGATTAATTACTTCCGTTTTTAGATTAGATACGATTACTTATAAGGTTCGTTTTCAAAATGTAGGAAGTTATGAAGCGGCAAATGTCTATGTGAGTAGTAAAATACCAGATGGTGTGAATCTAAAAAGCTTTAGAATGATTTCGCACAGTCACAATTGCAGCTTTACTATCAATGATGGAGTAATTGACTGGGTATTTAGAAATATCAACCTTCCAGATAGTACGGCCAATGAGTCGGAAAGTCACGGTTATGTGATGTACAGCCTAATAGTTGATCGAGCTGCTTTAAGTAATCAAGAAATTATAGGTCAGGCGAGTATAATTTTTGATTATGAATCACCATTGGTTACCAATCAAGTGTTTCATCAGGTAATCAACTCAAGTAAGGAAGCAGGTGTGCTTAAGATTTGGCCGAATCCGGCTAGAACTGGAGCAACCATAACTATGGCTGCTAGACGAGATATTGACGGATATTATCCTCTATTGAAATCGATTACGATGAGTGGAGCGGATAGTAAGGTGTTGTTGCAAAAATCTGTGAGTGGCTCAAAAGTATCTTTCCAATTAGAAGGAGTAAAGCCTGGCAGTTATGTTATAGTAGCTGAAGATATTGAAGGAACCAATCACATAGGAGTTTTGATTGTTCATTAATTCAGAAGGCCTTCGGAAGAATTAAGCATAATTCTTCTGAAGGTCTTTTATGACTTCGCTCAGTACATCATAAAACTGTTGATTCAATTGGGGAAGTTCTTTTATATCATATTCTTCACCGATGTATTCTAGTTTTCGTACTGTCTCTTTCAATGAGTTGATTTGTAAATTATCTAAGCTAGGTTTTAGCTTGTGTGCCAACTTTCTGATTCGGTCGTAATCATTGGTTGCTTCGGCCTCTTTCATTTCTTCAATAGCACTGGAAGTTTGCTGAATAAAAATGGCCACCATCTTACTGATGAATGTCTGATCTCCTCTACTAATGGTCGATAATTTCTCTAAGGTATAAAGAGCTTTGTGGGTTGATACAGGTTCCTTTTTATCAGCTTTAGGAAGGGTAGATTTACCCAACCATTGCATCAATGTTTCTAAAATTTCTCGTTCTTCAAATGGTTTAGGGACCGTGTCATTCATTCCAGATGCAATATAACTTTCAGTGTCTCCTTTTAATACATTAGCGGTAAGCGCGATAATAGGAATGTCAAATTTTAGTTGATTTCGAATATATTGAGTGGCTTCAATTCCATCCATTACTGGCATTTGAATATCCATTAATATCAAATCAATAGGCTTCTCTTGCAATACATCAATAGCTTCTTTACCGTTGGTAGCAAAATGAAGGTTTAACTCGTACTGAGCTAGTGTGGTCTCTATTACTAATCGGTTGAGCTCATTATCTTCCGCAATTAAAAGGTTTTTTCCTTTTAGCTCTTCGCAATTATACTGATCATTCGAAAAGGAACTCTCCTCACTAATATCTTGATCAGACAATAGAAATGGCAATGTTATTATCACTTTAGTACCTTCCCCTTTCCTACTTTCTATCGCTATATCTCCTCCCATTAAATCAACGAGTTGCTTGGAAATATTCATTCCTAACCCAGTTCCTCCATACTTTCTAGCAGTAGAACGATCCTCTTGGGTAAACTTGTCGAAGATGGTTTCAAGGTATTGTTTATCTATGCCCACTCCAGTATCTGTCACACTAATCTGTATCAATTGAGCGTTGCCTTGATTTTTAATAAGTTCACTAGAAATGGTCACGCTACCTTTCTGAGTGAATTTAATAGAGTTTCCAATCAAATTGAAAAGTACTTGATTTAAGCGAAACGGATCACCGAATAGAGTAGGAGCAATTTTAGAGTCGGTGTGAGTAGTCAGCGTAAGGCCTTTTTCTTCTGCTTTCGGCTGCATGACATCACACGCTTTTTTTAGACTATCACTTAGGTTAAAGGATACATTTTCAATACTTAGCTTTCCTGCTTCTATTTTGGATAAGTCGAGAATATCATTCAGAATAACCATTAAATTGTCGGCAGCAGAGCGGATCACATCAAGGTGAAATTGTTGTTTTTCATCCAACTTTGTTTTATTCAATTGGCGCGCCATTCCTATAATTCCATTCATCGGTGTACGAATTTCATGGCTCATATTCGCTAAGAATACTTCTTTCACTTTTGACGATTCCTCGGCTTGATATTTGGCTTCAACTAGTTCTTTTTCTATATTCTTTTGAGAGGTAATGTCGAGATGGATTCCCACTGATCCTGTTGGTTTTCCCAATTGGTCAAATAGAGGGGCTCCACTGACTAGCCACCACTTAGCTTCTCCTCTCTTGTTTTTCGTCGCTATCTCATAGGCGTCTGAAACTCCTTTAGTGCGCATATTGTTTTTTTCTATTAAAACTTCTGCGTTTTCTCCTCTAACAAAGAGTTTAGAAGCAGTACTGTTTAAAATTTCGTCCAATTCAAACCCAGACATTTTACAGAAACTTTGGTTGGCGTAAAGGATTTTTTCATTTTTGTCTACCTCCAACAGACCAAGGTTCATGTTTTCAATAATACTGCGGTATTTCTCTTCGCTTCTTTTTATGGCATTCACTTGATTCCTTTGTATGGTAACATCGCGATAGTTCCACAAATGCCCACTGTATCTGTTTTCTACATAAATTGGAATGTAATCTCGTTCAAAAATTCGACCATCTTTGAGTAATAATTCGTCGTTGAGAACTTTCTCTTTTGCTTCTAAAATTTCATTAATTCTGTTGACAAAACCTTCTTCATCAATAAAAGCGACTTTACTTTCTTCTGCTGAGCAGGAGCAATCAATGCCGATTAATGAATCTGGAGGAGCAGGGATAGCGAACAAATTGCAAAAGGTTTGGTTAACCAAAACCATTTTGCGATTTTCATCTTCTAATAAAACACCGGATTGTAGCGTTGCAATTAAGTTTTTCAATCGGGTTTCAGACAATTTTATTTCTGTAATGTCCCTAGCTACTGCATTTACTTGCTCTAATTCACCGTTTTCATCATATATAAAATTGACATTTTGTCCCAACCAAATGGTGTCGCCTTTTTTATTGATTACAGGAAATTCTTTGTAACTGGTAACTTCCTTTCTAATGCTTTGTTCTAAATAAAACGCTTGAATTTCTTGGGTGTATTCAGGGTCGATGAGGGTACTAAAACGAATTTGTTTTACTTCTTCTAAGCTATAGCCTATTTTAGTTAGGGCAGTTGGGTTGGCGTATGTAAAGTATCCAGTGTTATCTGTTCTATAGATGATGTCACTGGCGGTTTCAACCATCAAACGAAATCGAGACTCTGTTTTCTTTAATTCTTCGGTTCTTTGAATAACGCGTTCTTCGAGTTCACTATTAATTTGACGTAAATTTTCGTTCGCATAGTGTAGCTCAAGACTTTTGTCTTCTAGGATTTTTTCTGCTTGCCTTCGGGCATTTTTTTCCCGTTCATACTTGCGCTTTAATAGGTCTAATTCGTTACTCATATTATACCCTTTCTATTCGAAAATTGACGGTTTGTCCGTTATTGTCAGATGCTGTTTGCTCCACCTTGTAATTGACTCCGAAATGCTTACCGCACCCAATAATCAACCCTTCAGCAACATCACCCATACTTCTGTGCGAGTTATAGACTAACTCAATAGTTTTGTCATCAATTCGTGTTCCTGTAAACTTTGGTGGATTGGCTTCAGGATATAACTTTCGAACCTCTGTATGTATCAATATCTCAATGTTTAGCAACATGTCAAATGGGTCTTTTATGTCTTTTAGTAGATTCGGATAATTCTTGGCTAGTCCACCAAATAAGTATTCTCCATAAGTTCTGAGTAAGTCGGGCAAAGGAATTCCTGAGCGTTTGTGTAGCGCTATCACTAGGTTGACCAATTGAGCATGGTCGTAAGTGTTGACGGAGGTATATGCGCCGTCTAGTGGATCATGAGCATCGGTGATGATATTGTCAACCATTTGGTAGTCAAACTTTTCTTCTACCATCTCTAAAAATTCTGTAAATATTATTCCTTTCATCTTTTTTTAATTTAATTCGATTTCTTTTTCCGAAATCATTTTGTAAATAGTCGATTTTCCAACGTTCAATCGTTTGGCTACCCCAACCACATCATTGTTGTATTTAGTCAAAAAGTACTTTACAATGTCACAAGTATATGCTCTTAGCGATTTTTCTTCTGCTAAAAATGCTTGATCTCCTTTTACGGAAGCATAGTTGATATCGTTCGCTGTAATGATATTTTCCTCACATAGCACAGCCGCCAGGTCTATCATGGCTTTTAATTCACGAACGTTACCGGGGAAATTATATCGCAGCATTTTTTCTTTAGCGCTTTCATCGAGTTTGGGTTTGGGTTGCTTGTTTTCTTTCGCGTATTGAGCAATAAAATGATTGGCGAGAATCAACACATCGTTTCCTCTTTCTCTTAGTGGAGGCAATTCTATTGGCAATCCCATCACACGATAAAACAAATCTTCTCTAAAATGCCCTTCTTGCACTTCCTTTTGTAAATCACGGTGCGTGGCTACAATGATTCTTACATCCAATTTTACTAACTCATTACCGCCGACACGCGTCACTTCCCTTTCTTGAAGTACACGAAGTAGTTTACTTTGAAGGTTTAAATCTAATTCTGCGATTTCATCTAAAAACAAAGTTCCACCTTGAGCTTCTTCAAACTTTCCTTTTTTTCTAGCTAATGCACCAGTAAATGCTCCTTTTTCATGTCCAAATAATTCGCTCTCTACCAATTCTTTGGGGATAGCGGCCATATTTACCGCTACAAATGGCTTTTTACTTCGATCTGAATTGTAATGAATGGCTTTAGCTACCACTTCCTTACCAGTTCCTGTTTCTCCTGTTATCGATACATTGATGTTCGATTTACAGGCCTTTTCCATCATTTTAAAGGTTTTTGTAATGGCAGGACTTTGACCTATAATGGTTTTCTCAAAAGAGAATTTATGTTCTAATTGTTCGTGCAACTGGTTGACTTCATCCCGCAGGGATTGGGTCTCCATGGCTCGAAGCACTGAATTCCACAACAAGTCTTTGGTGTTGTCATCTTTGATGAGGTAATCGTAAGCGCCCTTTTTTAGAAGTTCTAAAGCGACACTAATTTCCTCCTGACCACTAATTACTATAACTGGTACTTTAGAATTCCAATGTTTGATTTTAGTCAGTAATTCATCACCCGTCATGTCGTCCATGCTGTAGTCGATGGTAATCAACTGCGGATTGAGGTGTAAATTTTTAAGGCATTCTTTACCAGAGGCGAAGCAATGAACTTCGAAATCAGGGTTCAACGACAAATGGTATTCTAATATTTGAGAATACCACGGATCATCGTCGACAATAAATATCTTGTATGCACTCATTTTTTCCTTTTTTTAGATGGATTCCAAATTACGGAAAAAATGAAGACTAATTTAGCTATTCAACACTTTTTCATTTTGTTGCAATTGAATTTGCCACTCAGTAAGGGTTTGGTTTATCATCAACCATTTGGAAAGTACAACTTGGATTAAAATAAGTGACAAAATCACTAAAGTGCTGCTGAAAATTGCAGAAAGTATGATTCCAATTAGCATTAGTGCAAGTTGAAGCGCTACGATAGAAAACACAATTTTTGCATGGTTCTTTTTATTGTTCAACAGTAAATGATGCAGATGGGATTTATCGGCAGCTAAAATGGAATATCCTTTTGAAAAACGCTTTAGAAATACGCGTAAAGCATCAATCACTGGAACGAGTAAACCACTAGCAATAAGAATGAAAATGGACTGAGAATTCGTGTGCTGCATTGCAGCTTGAAGAAGAATAATACTTAAAGTGGTTAATAAAAAGCCTAACGTCATTGAACCGGCATCTCCCATAAATATTTTAGCTGGATATAGATTGAACTTTAGAAATGCAATAAGTGTTGCAGATAGGGTGAGGCAAACTATAAAAATACGCTGTTGATTTAAGCTCAAAGCTATGCCTGCTAGAAGCAAGGTTGTAACTAATCCAATGCTGCCTGCCAATCCATCTATGCCATCAATTAAGTTAAATGCATTGGTAGATCCTACTAAGACTAAGATTGTGATGATATATTGGATTGCTAAAGGAATTTCATGAATGCCAAATAGTCCAAACATAGATTCAATACGTACTCCTGAATGAGTCACTAAAAAGGCAGCAGCAATTTGAATCAATAAACGAAGTTTGGCCGAAAGATCGAAACGATCATCATAAATGGACATGAGGAAAATTAATGCCAATGCAATAAACGATTGTTGATAGATCAAAATGGTCAATAATAGGGAAGAATGAAAGAATGCGACTATTGTAAAAGCAGTGAAAATGGCTAGTCCTCCAACTAACGGAATGGACTGTTGGTGGATTTTTCTATTGCCTGGTTGATCAACTAATCCTATTTTTTTACTGAGGACGATATAGATGTGAATTAATAATCCTGTTAAGAGAGTAGTCGAAATAAATGTTGAAATGGATTGAAGTACTATGTTTTCCATAATAGTGTTATTTAAGTTGAAGTAAGGTGATTAGTTTTCGAAAAATAATTTCTGATTATTCAAATGGCCTACTTTGTTTTGAAGTAGACTTGTATTCGGTATTTGAGCGATTTTCGATTTAACGTTCTCTTTGTTTTTGCTTTTTAATGCTCTTTGAACGAGGTAATTGTATTTGCTAGCAATAATTTCCCAGGTATAACGACGATCTGCAATGGATTTCATCACTTTTCCCAATTTCGCTAAATCTCGCACGGAGGTATTTTCGATGATTGTTATCAACTCCTCTTGATTACCAAAGTAAAGCGCTCGATGTCCGGTAGTCGTTCGATTGTATGAAACTCCAAAGGCTATAACTGGTAAACCTAAGTACTTGGCTTCCACTAATGAAGGGTTGGTTCCTCCGGCACTGTGACCATGAACATAAACCATGGCGTTAGATCGCAAAACATCCAATTGACGCTGATTGTAGATAGGGTCAAGTAAAATGATATTCTCATAATCTGCATAATCCGTTTTTAACTTTCTGCCATATTCGTTGATGTTCCAATTTCCTACTATCACTAGCGTATATTTTTGCATGGTTGCAAAGGATTCCAAGATCACATGTACGTTATTTTCTGGTTCTATTCGGCACACTTTGAAAGCATAAGTCTTCTGTAAGAATGGATATTGTTTTTTGTCGGATACAGTTGGTTTCACCTTCATGGTGTGGTCAGCTCCATACTCTATAATCTGACTTAAACTTCCATATCGTTGAGCAGTATAGTTCTGTATACTTTCGTTGTCAGAAATGTCGATGTGGGAATAGTTGACGGCAATACCTTCAGCCCACCATAAATACCATTTGGCAAACTTGTTCCACTTGTCTCTTTTCCATTCAATTCCATCAATGGAAACAATAATTTTTTTGTTGGTGAACAAACGAATGAATGGAAAAATCCAAGCTCCAGCCACTCCTAAAACTAACATCACATCAGCAGTAAACAACGCGTGGAGAATGGATAAGGTATCGTAAATGATACTTTGAACCCCGTTTGCATCAAATGGGAGGAATTTTAATTTTGCGCCCTTATAAGTTGCTTGACGCTCCTCTTTAGGGTACTTCTTTCCCGAGCAATATACAGTGATGTCGTAGTCTTTGGCGGTATGTTCTACCAAATGTTCTGCTAATGTTTCAAATCCACCGTAGCAAGCAGGTAGTCCTACGGTTCCGATGATGGCTAGTTTATTTTTCTTTTTCATTTTAAACGTATTTGAAAACGGATGTGCCAACAGTGTGCCTCTCTTGAGATTAGTAGCTAATATTTTGTTATTAAGTGTTTTGGGGTTGGGTGAGAGGCGTGTTATTTCCAAATAAGAGAAGTGTTTTCCAAATTTTGGAATCATCAAAAAGAATTAAGCAAAGCCATTACCCACTAAGAATGCCTCCCAATTTTGATTGAAATGACTTTTAGTAAAGGCGGATAGGTACTTTTTCTGAGCAGATCGTCCCATCGCAGGCAAGGTGGCTTTTCCTTTAATCAATTGAAGGATACTATCCGCTAGTTGTGATGGCTTCCCCGGATCTACTAAAAGTCCTCCATTGCTGTCAGCGATAGCTTCTTTTGCTCCTCCATGGTTGGTAGCTATAACAGGTCTTCCTGCGCTCATTGCTTCTAAAACCGTTGTAGGAAAAGGATCTTTCATCATCGATGGAACCAAGCATATATCGGCATCTTCCATCGCTGAAGTAATATTCGGTGCAAAGTTTTTGATGACTACGATGTTCTTCAAACCTGCATTGTCGATTTCAGTTTCCAATTCTTGGAGTGATTCTTCTTTGCCAGGAACTGCTCCTCCCATTAATGTAAATTGAACATCTTTAAGCTGATTTAACGGGATTTGCTTTAAAGCATCTAATAAATACCATTGGCCTTTTTTGGGCATAATTCGACCAAACAAGTAAAAATTTAATGTTTTTCCAGTGTTTTTTGGTTTTGCTAATATCTGATCTATTCCATTGTGAATAACTACTGTCCTTTTATGAATACTTTTAGAATACCTGATTAATCCTTTTTCAACTGCTGCAGATACGCAAACTACTTTTTTTGCATAACGATTAGCCAATTGAGCAGTTAACCAGCCTATTGCTTTCGGAGAATCAATGATTTCATGCACATGGATGTAGGAGGATATTTTGAATTGTTTCAAGAACGGAAGAATAAATGAAGTGCTCAACGTATTGACATAAGCTGAATCGAATGAATGCTTTTGATGTTGTTTTTTGAAGTATTTCCTAAACCGAAACCATTCTCCAATAAATGTCAGGATCCCACGAGGGTATTATATACCGCGGTAGATAATGGGCATAAAAGGAATGACTTTTACTTCTGTATTGGTAGTATTCTCCTTAATAAATTTTACTAAAGGCCCTTCAAACTTTAAATAAACTGACTTTTTGGTATCCTTTGGCATTGCATTGATGGCGTTGACTAATATTCGATCGGCACCATAAAGTTCTGATGAAGGGTGAAAAATCGCTACTGACTTTTGAATTTTTTGATAAGCAGCTTTTATCTGATTTCCTTTTCTTGACCAAGTAAATTCTTGTTCAAAACGTTTAATCGAACGTTGAGCGTATTGGTTCAATGTTTTTGAATCTTTCCACAATAACTTTATTTTCTTAGCCAGCGCTAGAACTGTTTGTTCATATTCTTTTGCTTTTACTTTTAAACCAGCATTTCCGGCTAACTCTCCCGGACCAACATTGTCCAAGGTTACAATGGGCAATCCATAACTCATCGCTTCTGGTACCACCATTCCGGCACCTTCATGAGATGGAAATAAGAATACACTTGCATTCTGATAGATTTGCTTCATTTCAGCGCGTTCTACCCATTCTACCCATTTAATCTTATGGTCAATGGCTAAATCAATGGCTAATTGCTTTAAACGGCTTTTTTCTTCTCCATTACCTACTAGAATCAATTGTGTTTTGTCTCTCAACTCTTGAGTAAGGGAATCATAAAAAATGGCAAATGCTTCTATCGTCAAGTCAAAACCTTTCATGTAGTGAAATCGTCCAACCGATAATACATTGAATTGATCTGTGTTTAAAGTAGCAGTTGAATCAGTTGATTCTGTGGCCACTGCAGGTACAATTTTTACCTTACTATCTGGAGCATTCATGACTTTAGCAATACTTGAATTGATGACAAAAATCGTATCTACTTTTTTTACGGCTAATCGGAAAAATGGATCCATATTTCTTAGCAACCATTTGAAAATGAAATAGAATTGATCTTTTATAGCGGCTTTTCTACCGTAGATTGGTCGAAGGAATTGTGCTTTTACTTTAGGATGGTGCCCCACTGGTCCCCACATGGTTGGTTTTCCTAACGTCCATAGAAAAGTAGGTACACTATCGCTGTGAAAGTTGACTGCATGTGCGATGTCAAATTGCAACTTGTTTTTCTTGATGAATAGCGGCAAGAACAACTGCCAGAAATAGTAATATAACACATATCCTCTTTCGCCAATTCTCTTTTTCAACCACATTGCCCAAGCCGGTAGATCATAGCCAATGAAAACACTGTTGCTGTGCACATCCGTTGAGTTTTCTTTTAAAAATTTCTCAATATGAGGGATGTTATTTTTTCGAGTAATCACGATGGTGGGATGCTCTTTTGCAACTTCTCTGCTAATGTTCCAGCCTGTTCCATCTTCGGAACCTTTGTAAGGATTTACTGCGTATGCTGAAATAAGGATGGTCTTCTTTGACATGGTTACGTGTTTTTTAAGCGGTTGGATTAGGCTACTTTTGCAAATTCTCTCAATACAGCTGCAATGGTATCGTCTAAAATGTTGTTCTCTATACTGGTGTAATAGCTCTTTTTAAACTTCAGCTTCAGTTCATCAAAAAGTGAGCGATAATTGCTACTCATTTCTGTTATGTCTTCAGCATTCAATTCTTGCTTTCGCGCCAAAATGGTTTCAGCTTCTGCATATAAAAAAATGTTGAGTTTTGGTTTCATTACAAATCGATAAAGTGCTTTTGTTATGTTTCTATTGATTTGAATATTGCTTCTTTTGGCATCGTTGATGAAATCAAAATAATACCGATCATACAGCACTATTTTTCCTCTTAAAATGTATCGGAAGTAAACGTATACTTGACCGATCATATAGTCGAGGTAGTAGTATAAGAAACGAGCTGCCGAAGAAATTTTATTGTTGTTTTTTCCTTTTCTTGGAAGAGTGTCTCCGGCTATTTTTTCTGCCTTTTGTTTGCCATGTTTGATGGCGCTTAAAATGGGTAAAATTCCCGGTCGGTGTCTCAACAGAACAACCTCTTTGCGATATTTTCGCTCAATGTTATTTTTTACGATTTCAATCACAGTTGATTTTCCTGCACCGTCTACACCACTGAAAGTAACCATAAAGCCGCGGTGATAAATGAGCTCCTTAATGGTATCGATGTAATAATTCCATTTACCACTCATTAGAGTGAATAAGGAAGTATCGTAAAGTGCTTCTGCGACTTGACTTTCTGCCGTTCTTCCTTGTGTGAATAGTTGTGCTAAATTTTTGAAATCAGTACCGTATATGTGATTGATATAATTAATCGCCTCCGTTATGCTATTTGAGGAGTGATTACTGAAAAATTGGTGATATCGTAAAGGAATTGCAGAATGGTTTAAAGTATAAAAACTGAAGGCATAGGCTAAATCATGTTTTAGAGACGGGAGCATAATTCCTTTTTCAGAAGTAAAGCTATCTCTTAATAGGTCTTTTGCCGAAAGCATCGTTAAGTGCTTGCGTTTAAATTGGTGAATCAAGTCTAAACTCAAAAAACGATCATCAATAAAATGAATTTCTATTGTACTCATAAAGCTTTTTTGACGATGTATCCATCGCTTAATAAGTGGACTTTGCTCACAGCATTGTATTATTTTCTTTATCCCTTGCTTGGTAATCGCTAAATCTAAATCTGAAGATTCGGGTACTTCAGTTAGGCTCTTGTAATCAAATTTTAAAAAGGCATGCGGGGTAGATTGTAATTCTCTATTCAATTCTTCTATAAAGTAAGTTCTACAGTTTTCGTTGCTTTCCATTAGCTGTAATTCTTTGGTTAATGCCTTTTTCCACGTTTCAATTTGCCATTGATTCTGAATGGTGAGTTTTTGTTTACCATACACTTGCATAAAATATCCAACAGTGGTTAACAAATACAATCGTTGATATAATTGAACATCAATTGATTTATTTTTGATTGCTTTTCGGATGGTTTTCATTCTCAAAGTCTCTTCAATTTGTAGTTCAATTTGCTGTAAATTGAAGTGATCCATCAAGATTCCTTTTTGATAATGGAAGTGGTATAAATCAAAAAGTGCAGGGGCTTCTTCACGATACATTTCCCAATCGTACAATGCAATTTTATCTTCGTTTAAATACATATTCCAAGGTGTAAAATCTCCATGAGCCCAATGTGTAAGAACTGGAGCGTCTTCGTTCATCCGTTGAATGATTCGTTCACCTAATCTTCTTAATTCCAATAATTGTGCATTTTTCGAAAATCGGTCCTGATGAAAAGCCGCTTGAGTTTCTTTCCAAAATGAAGTTTGTTTTAAAGTTGTTTGCGCTGAATGATTGAACAAGTTTTCAGTAACAAAGGCCGCATGTATTGTGGTAAATGATTCTATTCGTTCAGAGTTCGCTGCTTTGACATTTTCAACAATGATTCCTTTACTGTTTTCAGAACACGTAACCTTAGGTAGTTTTAAATAAGCTGATGTTTGTAGGTGCTGAGATAATAAGGCGTTCTTTTCATTTTCAATTAATTTGCTGGAAGCTTCGTTAGTTGGAACCTTTAAGAATTTGACTACTTTTTTATTCTCCAACAAAGCCACTAAAACAGATCGCTGCAAACCCGGAGTACCCATGAATATGCTGTATTGATCCCAATATTCTTTTGTGACTTGGTTCAGCTTCAACACCTCCTTAGCGTAGATTTTGATTTGGCCATTTGAAGCCAATCTATCTAGACCTAATTTAGAGATGACTTTGATGGCGGTAGAGATGAATTTTCCTCTTTTGCCTGAAGCGTTGTAAAATGACAATACATTCTTCAAGTGTTTCCCTTGATACAACCAGCGCATGTTTCCTTCTGGTTGGTTGATGTATTTCAACGTTTGTGAATCAAAGTTTGCGGGAGCTTGAACTTTTCCAAAATCCAAGATCAAATCAAACGAGTCCAAAGACATTCCTTTGTATTCAGTTAGCCTTCCCGCAAGGTTGACTAAAATTTTACACCCTTCTTCTGCTAATTCTTCTTCATGGTCAATTTCTAAACGGCCATAAGGGTCAAAAATGAATGGGTTAGTAGGCTTTACGGAATACAACTTAATCAGTTGGATAATGTCGCTGTAGTATATTGAACTTGTTTTCATAAAGGTTAAACTTTCTCTGTTTATTATCTTATATGTCAAAGCCGTGCCATTTATATGTTGGTTTGTTATTTCGTTGTTTATTAGTTGATTGCGATTTATAAGTAGTGAATTTTGCCGTTCCGTTTTCCATAATTTGAAACTGATTTCCAAAATGTGGAATAGTTGTAAGCCTTTGAAATGGGCTTCAATAATAGAAAAATGAGCTAAAAAAAGGTTGGTCACAATGACCAACCTCTCAACGCTTGAAAAAATAATTGGTTAAGCTGCGTTTGACTTTTCTATTCTTAAACTTTGTTCCCACTGCCAAGCATGCATCAATGCATCTTCTAAAGTGTATGTCGCATTCCAGTGTAGTGCTAATGCTGCTTTTCCGCAATCGGCATAAATGGATTCAATATCGCCAGGTCGTCTATCTACATATTTCACAGGTAATTGCTCACCTGATACTTTTTCAAAAGTCTCTATGACTTCCCTCACGCTATTTCCTTTGCCTGTTCCTATGTTGTAGACATCGGTTCTTCTTGTGGAGAGTAATCGAGAGAGCGCTGCTACATGAGCTTTCGCTAAATCAACTACGTGAATGTAATCTCTTACGCAAGTGCCATCTTTGGTCTCGTAGTCTGTTCCGAAAACTTGCAGGTGATCCCGATCTCCAATAGCGGTTTGCGTGATGAATGGAACCAAATTCTGAGGCACTCCGCTTGGCAATTCACCCAATAAACCACTTGGATGAGCACCAATTGGATTGAAATACCTCAAAATGATGGCGCCAGTTTCCAATTGATCTTTAATGAGTTGTTCGCCCAATTGTTTGGTTTCTCCATAAGGAGAACTAGCAGGTTTTAAGTCACAATCTTCTGTTACAGGCAAATGATCGGCCACTCCATAGACTGTTGCTGAAGAAGAGAATACCAAATCAGGAATATTGAATTTTTCTTTGATGTTGATAATCGTCTGTAGCGACCCCATATTGTTGGCGTAATATTTTTCAGGATGAGCTACCGATTCACTCACCGATTTGTAGGCAGCAAAATGAATAATTCCAATGACTTGTCCCAATTGAGAAAATAGATCTTCCATTGCTACTTGATTGGCACAATCTAAATCATAACATTGAATGTCATTAGTGGTCAATTGTTTGATTCGGTCTAAAATCCAAGGTTGGGAATTGGAGAAATTGTCGATAATGATAGGTTCATAACCAACGTTCCATAATTCTACTACGGTATGCGATCCGATAAATCCGGCTCCGCCAGTCACTACTATTTTTGGTCTATTGCTATAATTATTCATGGTATTTTATTTTAATGGGTTAGTAGATGAAACTATCTATTATTTAATCGCTGCAGCTGCTTCAGTCGGTTGAAAAATAGGGTAGTCTATCTTGTATTTAGATTTGAATTTCTTGAGTTTTAATCGTTCATCTAGTCGCAATCGTTCCGCAGGTTTAATGATGAATAGCAAGGTGAGAAACTGCCAAAACAAAATACCGTAGTTGGCATCTCCGAAAATTCCAAACTCTGTAAATGAGTTGATGATGACCGGAATGAAAAGCGCTATAAAAAAGTTGCCGTAAGGATGGTTCTTGTGCAGTATGAAATTCCGAATAGTGAGCACCACATTCCAAAATCCGATAAAGAAACCCACGAATCCTAAATTCATTAAAATCTGCATAAAAGTATTGTGTGTCATTCGTGCTGGATAGGTATTCAAACCTTGAAAATAATCGGTGTAATTGATTCGCATAAATCCATAGCCAAAAAATGGCTCGTGCACGATTCCTTCATTTAGTAGAGCCGTCCAAAAGGGTAACCTTCCTGTCATGCTCAATACTTCTTCTACGCCGCCATCGTCTTTAAAAACGACAAATCGAATCAATAAAGGAACGGCGATAGTGATGCCAGTAAACATGACAATTTTTAGATTTTTGTTGTTTGATTTTAATACGAGAATTCCCATAATCATCAAGAAACCGATGGCACTAGATCGTGATGATGTCCATACCAGAACCAAGATAGAAGCTAACATCATTAAGAATCCCCAGAATTTGTGTTTAGAGATTTGCAAGTACATATAACTCATTCCTGCACTGATACTCGAAAGCATTCCTAGTTCATTCGGATTCATAATATATCCGCCGAGGCGCTGTTCTTCGCCACCTCGCATTCCACGGTAAAAAGTGTCTTCGTCGATTAACGATCCAATCACGAAAGTGAGCATGATGGGAAAAATAGACCAAGCAAATAGGCGAATAAAGTTGATGCTTTTCTCTGGGTAGTGGGTGTTGTAAATCACCACGGCTTTCATAAATAGCAATACAAAAATGAAGCTCTCCACCGTCATAAACCACTGCAATGCTGAATACTGCCATTTAGAACTCCACATGAAAGAGGCAAAGCCTAATAAAAGGTACATGACATAAAAAGCAGGGGCAAGGGTGTTTTCATACTTGAGTGCGCTAACGTGGCCTAATTTCTTTAAGACAGACAGCACATAAATGATGGCTCCAGCCATTCCAATCCTACTAATGGTTTTGAAGACTTGGTTGATTCCTCGTTCTTCAACAATGCTGAAATATCCCGCAATCATCACGAATAAAATGATGGTGAGGATGGTTTCCATATTTCGGATAATGAAGGGCAGTCTATGCGGTTTCATAAGAATTGATGTGGCGTTGTGCAATGGTCGACCAATCAAAATGGGTTTCAATCATCTTTCTGGCGTTCTTTCCTAATTCTTGAGATTCTTGGGTTTGAATAGCCGTGAAAGCATTTTCTAAAGCGGCAGTAACACCTGTTGCTGTATTTTGCTCGGTTACGAATCCTGCTCTGCTTTTGGTGATGTAGTTGGCTAGGTTGGTCTCTTTGCTCACAATGGCAGGAATACCTTCGCTAGCGGCTTCTAAAACCACTCCTGGCAATCCCTCGTTTCGAGAGACCAAACAGAGAAAGTCAAGTTGTTTTACCAACTGATCTTTTTCATTTCCATATTTTGCACCTAAGAATTTCATGTGATTCCCAATATGTAATTTCTGTGCCAGCTTTTCTAAGTTAGCTCGGTCAGGACCGTCTCCAATGAGTTGTAGTTCGCTGTTAGCGTTGTGTTTATGTATGAAATTGGCAAAGCCTTCCAATAGGGTGTCGAGGCCTTTAGTATGGGTGTCCAATCGGCCTACAAATCCAAATACGGGAGCGTTATTCCCAATTTTGGAATCATTTGATGCTGTCGCTGCAGTGACTTCTTGTCCATTTGGAATCAATTGATAGGGTACAGTGCCAAATACTTTAGTGGTTCCGGTCACTTCACTTTCTCCTATTAGGTGGATGTGCTTGGCATTTTTCACCAAGAACGATTCTAACAATAGGATGTAGGCTTTTTTCTTCCATTTACTTCTCTCCAATGCAATCGTGTTAAACGCACCATGAGGCGTGAATACGTAATTGAGGTTGTTTTTAACAAGTAGTTTTGCAATGGGATTGAATTGAGGAATGAATCCACCGTGAAAATGAAAAATCACATTGAGATCCTTCAAACCTTCGATCTCTGTTTTTAGATTGGGATCGATGCTAAACTTACCAGTGTCTTTGAATAACTGCGTGTTATACGACCGATTGGGATAATCGTGCACTGGGTTTTTAGTAATTCCCCATACAGTCACATTTTTACCCAAAATGGCTTGATTTTCCGCTAGGCTATTGACTACTTTGTTTACCCCGTTCATTCGATTGGGATTGGCTTTTCCTAGGATAATGTGAATAATCTGAAGTTCCATTTTACTTTGAATTTTAAAAAGGTGATGAAGGAGATAAAACTGATGATTTGTGTGCCTGCGATTCCAACCAATACACCAGTTAAGCCATAATCTGTTGCCAATACTTTTCCTGCTATTAAACTAAAAACAGTGGTGAATACATAGCTCCAGAAAATAATTTGATTGTATTCCAATGTTCTGATTATGAAGCGCAGTAATGTACCTAAAAAGACAAGAACGTAAATGCCACAAAAGGCCAATAACACAAAACTGTATTGCAAATATTCATCTCCATAGATGGTGGTCATGATTTGTTGGTGGAAAATACCAACTAAGATCAGTACCAAAGCGACTGGCGTTAAAAACTGTATCGTCGTTTTTTGCATGTAAATGCCCAGCGCTTTAATTCCACCACGGTGATAGGCTTCAGCAGATCGCACGGGTATGATGTTTTCCATGGCTTGTAACAACACATTAAGCACACCCATTAAATTTTGAGCCACTTTAATAGCTCCAATCGCAGCAGGTCCTAGAATGGAAGCGGCAAATAAGATGATGTAATTGGCTGAAGACCATTGCAACAAAGCGGTAGCCAATAAAAATCGACTGTAAGTCCACAGTGTGGCTGCTGTATTTTTAATGTCTTGAAAAATAAAGGTTGGTCGGATGCGAATGATGATGTAACCCAAAGAAAGCAATTGAGCTCCAAGAATCGCCGCCAAAGCCGTTTGCAAACTCAATAAATCCAATCCGTAAAGCGCAATCACTATAAGTGGCTGCAAAGCATATCCGTAAACATCGATGAAGACTACTTTTTTGGGTTGGTGTGTGGTGAACAATACGCGTCTTGAAAAATCATTGAATAAATAAACAGCAACCAATAAACCCAAGGTGATGCTGATTCCATTGAAGTTCCAAGTAGGATTAAAATAGATGGCACTTTCTACGATAGCTACCACGATGAAAAAACTCAATACGCTAAACAAAATTTGAATGATGTACAACTGAGCAATCCATTGAGCGGGATTTTCTTGTTTGGGCGTTAGCGCAAATAGGGGAGCCGTTAGAAAAGCTTGCTGAATGCTAGAAGAGAAGAATAAAACCATCCATGCCAATGAGAACAAGCCGAAGGTTTCGATTCCTAAGAAGCGAGCCAATAGAATGCCAATAGTGAAATTGACTCCGCTCACTAAACCTTGATCTCCAAAAATCCACACTTTTGCTTGGTTCTTCGACCACAATTCCATCATCCTATTTTTCATCTTAGATAGGTGTTGAGGTAAGTGGAAATTTTTAGTTTGATGCTGCCAGGTATAGATTGCTGACGGAATCGAGTGCCTACAAAGTTGCCGCTGTAGTTAGATGCTTTATGGGCGTCGTTCAATATTAATTGTACGTTTTCTAATTGGTATTCATCCACCAATCGGTCGGCGTGGCTTAAATAGTCGATGCTTGTTTTGTTCGAACGTATTACATATAAACTAATGTCGGCCAACTTCATAGCTTCAATGCCATCAATAGCAATTCCTGAAGCTACGGTGTCGATGATGACTAAATCAAATTGTTCTTTTAATAGAGATAGTTTTGCGCTCAAATCTAATGCATTGGTGTCAGCAATGTGCAAGTGCGTTAAAGAATCGGTGATGGTTTGCTTTTTCGATGAAAAATCGTCGAGTTCGTATGAATTATGGATGTCATCAGCTTCCATGCTTACGATGGCAATGCGCTTATCGGTTTTAGATAAACAAGCCGCTAAATGATTGGCGATATAGGTTTTCCCTTCTCCATCTATTGTAGAGCTAATGGCAAGGATGGTTCCTTTGTTCAATTGCCCTTTTAGTTGCAAAGTTTTAGCTAATCCTAAAAAGTCAGAATCTGCATTGCCATTTCGAATCAATCCCAATAAAGGCAAGTCGGAATGTCTTTCGATGTCTTGACGACCAGTCACTTTTGCTCGAGCGTATTTTCTCAAATAGATAAAAGCTACCGCCAATATGATTCCGAATAACCCCGCCACAAAAGTGATCAATGTTTTATTGGGCGCCACAGGTTTAGTTGGAGCTTTTGCTTCCTGAATGATTCGGTGAAAAGCCAAGTTAGCTGAAGCGGCTATAGAAGCTTCAATTTTCTTCTGAGACAAGAAATTATAGACTTGCTCCTGTATACTGAAATTGCGCTCCAAAATGCGAAGTTCTTTTTCGCGAGTAGACAACCCATCAAATTGTTTAGAAACTAATCCCAACGACTTTTCAATTTCTTTCTTTTTGGTCATTATTTCTACTTTGTTGCGCTTGATGGCCTCCACGATGTATTTCTTTAACTCTTCTATTTTTTGATCTACCGATTGTACTTCGCTGCTTTCTGGAGTGTATTTTACCAATAAGTCAATTCGCTCATCTTGCCATAGTTTTAACTTTTTAACCAATTCAGTCATCAATAAATCTCCAAAACCAAAATTGATGGATCGTTCATTGAAATAATCGCCGCCTGAAATGTATTCCTCCAATTCTAGGACGGCAGTTTCGTTCATTTCTAAATTGATCAACTGCACTTCAAGATTCGATATTTGTCGCAAGCCTGTTTCCGTTTCTTGACGGGTATTGACTACTCCGTTTACGGCCTTATATTGTTCTAAAGCGATTTCAGTTTTGTGCAGTTCGTCTTGTACCTCTATTAGTTTCTGATCGATAAATTCTACTGTTTGCTCTGCGGCTTGTCGTTTGGTAGTGACGTAATCTGAGATGTATGTTTTACAAAGTGCATTGGCCAGGTCGGCTACTTTATTTGGGTGTTGGTCTTTGTATACAACTCGAATGATTGGTAATTCTTTGTCCACTTCTACAATGTCTAATCGATCGGTTACATCCGCGATTAGTCCATCCTTAGAGAAAATGTGAACAATGTATTCTCCTGATAGTTGCAACTCCCGCTGAGCCAAAATGGCTTCGTTTTTTTCAATTTTTAAAACACCTCCATCCAATAGCAATCCTTCGCCCAAAGTAGTTTCAGGGAAGGGAAGTGGTTCTCCATCTTCATCAATCAATAAAAAAGTATGGTTATCGGTGATTCGGATGAAATAATCTTTGTTGTATAAATCAGTATTTACAAAATCATAACTAATGATAATGGGACTATCGTCATACAACATGGTGTTTTTTACTTTACCTTTTCGGAAAAGAGAGGCAGAAAAATCAACGCTGTCCAAAGCCATACCAATTAAAAGCGGAGAATTTAAAACCGCAGCTTCTGCTTGAATTTTGTTTTCGGTGCTGAAGACATCAAAATCGGAATAAAGAGAATTGTTACTAAATCCATATTTCTGATTGTCTAGCTTAATTCTCGCTATGGTTTGATACGTATTTGGGGTATAGTTAACCACCTGACGCGCTAGATATAAAGCTCCTACAAAGAATCCAATGATAATTGGCAATCCTTTGATTAACGGTAATAATTGTCTTTTTATGGCTTGGAATCCGCTCATTGTGCTAGTATAAAAGATGCAACAACTGCAATAGCTGTTATGGTACTTGCGATAGGAATTAGTCGTGGTGCTTTCTCGTCAATGGCTTTTCCTCTTGTTGCGGTTACTACTAAGATGTCGTCCGATTGCAACAATAAATTGTGTAACTGAAATTCATCCATTTTTTGCAGGTCTAAGGAGTAATTGCGGTTGTTTCGCACCAACATAATTTCCTTCATATTGGCATAGTTTGTAAAACCTTGGGCTCTTCCTATTACTTCTAATAAATTGACTTGTTCTTCATCAAGAATATAGTTGCCTGGGCTTCTTACTTCTCCCAAGATGGTTACTTTTCGGTTGAGAATCTTCACCACTATGATGGGATCCTTGATGTTTAAGGCATACAATTGCAGCAAAGTGTCTGCTGCTTGAGTGCAGGTTAATCCACCCAATTTTACCTTTCCCACTTTTGGAAGTTGTGCATATCCATTCTGATCTACCAACACCCATTTTCCGTAAGATTCATTGGAGTTGTAAATGCTAAATACCGATCCTAAACTAATGTCGTCGTGGTTCCATATACTTAAACTCAATTTATCATCGGGGCGTATGGTATGCTGAAAGTTGCTGTCAAGTTTTAATAAATCTTGGATATCGCCTTCTGTTTTGGACACCAAAAACTGTTGGTTGGAGCAAGCACTCAATCCCAAAAGGGCAACGACTATACTGAAGATTAAAATAATTCTTTGCATGACTATACCACTAAGGAGATTATTTTTCTAAAAAAACCTGGATCTTTTCGATTGAGCATTTCGTTGACATTTTTGATTTTAACCAAAACCTCTTCGATGGACTTTAAATCGTTTTGCCCTTTAATGATGTAATCAAAAGCGCCATATTTTAAGGCGTCTACCGCTGTTGCGATATCTTCTTGTCCGGAGATAAATACCACATAAATATTGGGATCAAATCGTTTTACTTTTTGTAGCACTTCCATACCGCTGAGGTTTTCCATTTGATGATCCAAAAGGATAATGGTAGGTTCTTCGATTAAGGCATTCAAACAATCCTGACCATCGTCGAAAAGTTGAACATCTTCGTAACCTAAATTCTTTAAATGCTGCGCATAAAGGTTGGCTGTTAATGCATCGTCGTCTACGATGAAGAGTTTTTCTGTTTTATTCATTGGAGTTTGCATAATTTTTTAATTTAATAAGGTCAATGCGATTGATATGCCAGTTGTTGTTTTTTGTTGTAATAATTTGATTATGATTTAGTTTAAAAGAAGTTGTTTGCTGTCGTTTTCCTGATATTGGATTATTTTTCCAATAATTGGAATTTGATAGTTCGCCTTGAACCGTATCGATTTAGCATTATATGGTGGCGAGCTGTTGAGACTGGTTCTTTTGGGCGTTGGCTAACTTTTTTCGCTTTTGAGCCGCCTGATATCGTTTCATAATCGGTTGCTCAAAATATTTGAAGGACAGTTGCGCCAATCCAATGGTGATGGCAAACACCATTACATAGAAACTGAAAATGTACAATAGAAAATGATTGGCGAAAAGTCCAGTTTTGAGGTAGAAAAAGGAAACGATATACACCACAAACATGTGCATGAGGTAAATACCAAAGGTGCGCTGACCAATCCAATCGAAGACTTTATTGTCGAGCTTGATGATGTTCTTGGGATTAGTACCGACATTAATAATGATCCAACCGTACAATAACGATAGCGGAAGGGTAATGGTGTTTTTAATGAAAACACTGTCTGTTTTAAAGCCATACCAAGCCACCAAAAAAGCGAAGATAGTGAGTTGCAACCATTTTTTTGAAAAGATCCACAAACCCAACAATTGATCGCGACGATAGAAAAGGAGGTAACCCAATAATGCACCAATGGCCATGTAATGGAAACGTAAGGTGTTGACGAAGGCACTCCATTCTTTGGACAATCCAAAAATGCCGTAAGCGTTACCGATGCTGACAAACACCGAAAGCACAATAACGGTGATTAAAAAGGCTGGAAAATACTTCATTTTAAACTTCATGAACGGCAATAAAATCACCG
>Ga0209344_10001515_pt1 | contig 29794 bp, 26 predicted proteins | sample Cruoilmetagenom6_FD_187293 | JGI IMG/M metagenome (GOLD analysis project Ga0209344, IMG submission 187293) | Oil polluted marine microbial communities from Coal Oil Point, Santa Barbara, California, USA - Santa Barbara Oil Seep Sample 6 (SPAdes)... | ecosystem: Environmental > Aquatic > Marine... | reverse complement strand
CATCTGTTGCATTGAAGAACCGCAAACATGCGATGTTGAACCCCTTGGCGCAATTCCGGAAGCCGATGACCATGGAGGATATCCTGGCTGCCAAGCCGATCGTGCATCCGTTGTCGCTTTTGGATGTTCCGCCACGGTCGGACGGTGCTGTCTGTCTGGTGCTTGCCTCGCGGCGGGTCGCTGAGCAGAGCGGTCGTCCTTTCCTGGTGTTGCGCGGTCGCGGCTCCTATCATGAGGGGGTCCATCAGATTGCCGATGCACCTGCCGACATGATTTCCTTTAACGCGGCACAGCGGGCCGGGCTGGCGGTTTATAAGGATGCGGGTCTGACCCCGGATCAGATCGACATCGCAGAGGTTTACGCGCCCTGTACAATTGTTGAAATTCTCGTGGCCGAAGCGCTTGGCCTGTTGGAAAAAGGCAAGGGTGCCGAGCAGACCGAGCGGGGCGACACCACGCTTGGCGGGCGGATTCCCATCAACACCTCCGGTGGCTGTCAGTCGCGGGGCCACCCGGCACGGCTAACGCCGCTCTACAATGCTTTGGAACTGTATCAACAGCTGACATCGCAGGCCGGTGACCGTCAGGTCAACGGGGCGCGGGTTGGTTTGATGTGTTGCGAGCTTGGGAATTACAACGCCGCACTTTCGCATATTCTGGAGGCCGCATGATCGAGCATCTCGTCCCAATGACTGGCGATCGTCCTTATCCGCCACGTACAACAGATTTCACGCGAACCTTCTGGGAGGGTCTTGCCGATCAACGGTTTTTGACGACCGCGTGCACGGATTGCGGAAAAAAAACATTTCCACCGAAGCCGATCTGCCCGGCGTGTCTGAGTGCCAAGGTGGAATGGGTGAAACTGGCCGGTGAAGGCCATATCTATTCCTTTACGATCATTCACGCCGCTCCCAGCATCTTTGCGAAGGAAACCCCCTATGCGGTGGGCATTGTCGATACCGTCGAGGGCCTGCGTCTGGGCGCCCGGCTACTGATTTCACCGGACCGGTTGCGAATTTCGATGCCGGTTTCGGTGGCTCGGATGGACTACGACGATGGGCCGTACTTTGGTTTTGTAGAAACGAAAGGCGACGGTGCCGATGATTGAGCGACCCCTTCATACACATGAACAACTGCGCTGTCTGGTGCAGCCCGACAGCATCGCCGTTGTCGGCGCGTCGCCCAAAGCGGGCACGTTCGGGAAGCGCACGTTGGAAAACCTGGCCGGGTATGGTGGCCAGGTTTGTGCGGTAAATCCCAAGTATCAGGATATCGACGGGGTGCCCTGCTATCCGTCCCTTGATGAAATTCCACAGGTTCCCGACTGTGTTGTGCTTTGTGTGGCCAGTGACGTCGTGGTTCCCATGGTCGAAAACTGTGCCGAACTGGGGGTTGGTGGCGTGATCATCTACGCTTCGGGCTTCGCTGAGATGCCCGGAGAGGAGGGAGCTCTTGCACAGGCGCGGCTGGCGGAGATTTCGCAAAGCACAGGAATACGGATTGCCGGTCCGAACTGTGCCGGTCTTCTGAACTTTTCAACGGGCGCGCTTATGCATTTCATCGGTGGGCTTGCACCGGAAGACATGGTGCGCGGTTCGATCGGGTTGGTATCCCAAAGTGGGGGTATCGGTTACGGCATACTTCAGGCGATGGACCGGGGGATCGGGTTCAGTCATTTCTTTGCGGTTGGAAATTCCTGCGATGTGGATGCCTGCGATCTGATGAACTACATGCTGGATGATCCCGAAACCTCGGTGATTGTTACCTTTCTGGAAGGCTTGGAATCCGGGCATAGGTTGCGTGAGCTGGGTCAGCGGGCGCTGGAGAAAAACAAGCCGATTATCATTTGCAAGACGGGTCAGTCAGACAAAAGCCATGCGGTGATCCGGTCGCATACCGGCGCGGTAGTTGGTTCGATCGAGGCCTATCAAGCCTTGTTCGAGGAAACCGGGATGATCGAAGTCGACAGCGTCCAGGGGATGACGGAGCTTGCACAGTTTTTCTGCAAGGTTCCGGCACCCGGGGACGGGGGGCTGGGGGTGTTGACCACCTCAGGCGGTTTGGCGGTCATGGCCGTGGATGAGGCGGAGACTGCCGGTGTCGAAATTCCGCCATTCTCGGAGCAGACACCGAACGATTTGCGTGCCATCGTTCCCAGCTTTGGGACGGTCGCCAATCCGTTGGACATCACCGCCGCCGCGCAACGTGACCCCGCCTTGTTTCGAGATTGCGTGGTCACGCTGTGCAAGGAAAAAGAGTTTGCCGTGTTGCTGATCGCTGTGCCCTATGCGCAACCGATCATTGCGGAACAGCGTGCCGAACTGATCTGTGAGGCGGCGCGCAGCAGCCCGATACCGATCGTTATCGGCTGGATGAACGAAGCGCTGGATTGCCCGGCATCCCGTATCTATGAAAATGACGAGAACGTCGCGTTTTTCCGTTCTATGACACGGGCGATGGAAGCAATCCGAGCATGGCGATGGCGTGACGCACTGCGGATCAGCCGTCTTGAGCCGTCAGCCAAAAGGCTGTCACCCGCGAATGCCTTTGCGGCGGTGCGCCCGGTTCTGGTGGATGCAGCCAAGAATAACAGGGCGCTGAGTGAGCGCGAATCCAAGCTTGTTTTGCAAGAATACGGGGTGTGCACGACCAAGGAACAGCTGGCGATCAACCGGTCCGAGGCCATACAGGCCGCCGAGGCAATCGGCTTTCCCGTTGTTCTCAAGGTGGAATCTGCGGACATCCTGCACAAATCGGACGCCGGTCTGGTGGTTCTGGATCTCAATACCGCAGAGGCCGTTGGCGACGCATTTGATACAGTCATGGCGCGGGCGGGCGACGAATTCGCCGATGCAAAAGTTGAGGGTTCTGTCATTCAGGAGATGGTACCGCAAGGCACCGAGATCATCGTTGGGGCAAAGTATGAGCCGGGCTTGGGCCAGGTTCTGATGTTCGGATTGGGCGGGGTCTTCGTCGAGTTGCTGAAGGACGTGGCCTTCTCTCTCGCGCCGGTGACGCCAAACCGGGTTTTGACACAGCTGACGGACTTGAAAGGCGCGGCTTTGTTGCACGGCTACCGTGGAGCACCGAATGTTGATCTTGACCTGTTGGCGGATCAGATCGCGCGGATTTCAGAGTTTGTTGCTGATGCAGGTGATCTGGTTGCGGAGCTTGATGTGAACCCGATTTTGGCACGCGCAGATGCCGCGACCGCAGTCGATGCTGTCATCATCCCAAATCACACCGCAAAAGCAGTCATTCAGGGGAAAACCGATGCCTAAGTTTTATGAAGATCTCAAGGTTGGTGACAAATTCGTCACGCCCCGTCGCACCGTTACCGAAGCCGACATCGTGGCGTTTTCGGGCCTTTCGGGGGATTATAATGCGTTGCACACAGACGAGGTTTTTGCCTCTGAAACCCAGTTTGGCGGGCGGATTGCGCATGGGCCGTTGGGCTTTGTGATCGCGACCGGGCTAAGCAATCGCACCGGCTTGTTTGACGGCTCCACGCTTGCTTTTCTAGAGATGAAGTGGAAATTCACCGCCCCCATTTACCCGGGCGACACTGTCCACCTTGAAATGACGGTCGTTGAAATGCGGCCGACCTCCAAACCAGATCGAGGCATTCTCGTCCGCGAGATGAATTTGTTCAATCATAAGGGACAATTGGTTCAGACCGGTCTGTTTACAATCATGATCAAGTTCAGGGGTGCGGCGGCAGAATGAAATTTGAGGTCTCTGGTATCGCCACGGACAGCACACAGGAAACTGACTTCTCGAACAAGGGGTAAGACTATGCATGGAATGCCGGAATACGGACTGACCGAAGAACAGAAAATGATGCGCGAAAGCGTTCTGGGGCTTTTGCAGCGGGTGCTGCCGGCAGATAAAGTTCAACAGCTCGATGAAGCGGGCGAGTTTCCGTATGAGGCGTACCAGGCACTCGCCGAGCAAGGATGGATGGCACTGCCATTTGAAGAGAAATACGGTGGAATGGGGGCCAGTTACGCCGATCTGGCAGTCTTTATCGAAACCATCGCCTATCATTGGAGCGGCATTAGTTCTGCTTACCTTACAACGACAACGCTTGGGGGGGGGCATATTAAGCTTTATGGCAGTGAAGCACAGAAAGAAGAGTTCATACCGAGGATCATTTCCGGCGAGATCAAGACCGCCTTTTCGCTGACTGAGCCCGGTGCCGGATCGGATGCGGCAGCGATCCGTACCCGAGCACAGAGGAACGGTGATGATTGGGTCATCAATGGTAGCAAGGTCTACACCACCGCGGCTCACGTGGCAGATTACCTTGTTGTGGCGACCAAGACCGACCCGGAAGCTGGGCACCGAGGAATTACCCAATTCATTGTCGACACCAAGCAGAAAGGTGTCACAATCCGGCCATTGCGCCAGCTTGGACGTCGTGCGGTCCATACCAACGAGGTTTTCTTTGAGGATGTCGCCGTGCCTGGCCGTCACTTGTTGGGCGAAGAAAACAGAGGCTGGCACAATCTGATGCGCGGTCTGAACCTTGAGCGGATGATTATTGCAGCGACCCATTGTGGGAATTGCCAGCGGATCATCGACTATGTGAAAGCCTATGCCGTTGAGCGCGAACAATTTGGTCAGCCAATCACCAAATTTCAGGCAATTGCGCATAAAATGGCAGACATGCAGATCATGGCCGAACAGGCCCGTCTGATTACCTATAAAGTAGCCAAAATGATGGACGAGGGGCTGCAACCTGTACAGGAGACTGCGATGGCGAAAGTCATCGCAACGGAGAACAACGTCAAGATTGCGGATCACGGAATGCAGATCATGGGAGGCGCTGGATATATGATGGATCACGCGATGCAGATGCACTATCGCGATTGCCGTATCGGTCCGATTGGCGGAGGCTCGAACGAAATCCAGAGGACGGTCATCGCAAAGACAATGGGGCTTTGATGTCGATAGGCCGCGAGCGCGGAACTAACGGCTATAAGCTGAATTAGAGCGTTTCATGTTTTGACGGAAGCATATCCAGCGGTTGCGGAATAATTGCAACATTCGTTGGGGTTGATGGTGGATACAAGGTCTCCGATCTGTCGCCATGTGTCCTCAATGGTGCGTTTTTGCGCATGCCGCATCCAGTGCTTGATTTTGGCGAAGGCTTGTTCAATCGGGTTGAGATCAGGCGAGTAGGCCGGCAGGAACCAGAGCCTTACTCCGGCGGCCTTGATGATCTTTCGCACCTCAGCGGATTTGTGGCTGCCAAGATTGTCTATGATGAAGATGTCGCCTGGTCTGAGAATGGGCGTGAGCTGCTGCTTGACATAGGCGCGGAAGCATTGGCCGTTGATGGGCCCGTCGAAAACGCAAGGTGCTGCGAGGTGATCGGAGCGCAAGGCACTCAGAAAGGTCAGCGCCAGTGGTCGTGCGGGGCAAAGCTGCGTGGACGCTTGCCTGTCGCGCGCCAGCCCTGGAGCGGCGTCATTGTCAGCCGGGAAACGGTTCGTCTTTGGATCAACCGCTTTGGTCGTCATTTGCCGACTGTATTCGCTGGAACCGACTCAAGCTAAACGACAGGTGGCATATGGATGAAGCTGTCATCACGATCAGCGGAAAGAAATTCTGGCTTTGGTGGGCAATTGACGCCGATGGTGACGTGCTCGACATTCTGGTTCAATCTTGCCGCACTACCAAAGCTGCCAAGCGCTTTTTCCCAAGGCTGGTCAAGCAATGGCATCGACAACTTATCGGATTTTGCTGAAAAGCAGCCACACACCCCTGGTCGAGCGGCCTTCAACTCACATGTGATGTCGCCCCAAATGCCGTGAGCATCTGAGCGAGATTGCCGATAGGCAGGGCCTTTGCTCATCTATGGAAAGCCGATCACAGATCAGCGCTGACAGGGCAACGTGGGGGCTGAACACCGCTTAACTCGCAGCTGCAGCCATTGCTTGATCAGATTGATGATGAGATCGGCCAGTTCACTCCCGATGGAGCCTGTAATGGCTATCCATCCTACGGCGCAATTCTGCGTCACATCCCAGGCACAAGAGTTGTCGTGCCACCGCGCTCGAACGCTTTGCTAAACAGGATGCGTCCACACATGGCTACACCTGGTCAGGTCCAAATCCCCATGCCCGGAGAACGCCGATGGAGAATTTCCACCAGATTGGAGACAGGACCTCGTCTGGCATGAAGCCCGGTCGGTTCGGCTCTTCAACGCGATACAACCGGTTCATGCAGCATGGACAGTTCGATGCCCTGTACATTCAATGATGGATAGAAACTTCGAACCAGTGGGTCGTGACCAGGAATTATGTGGTCTGTATCTTCGACCAGTTCGTGAAAACGACGATAGCTGTTCAGGCTGTCTTTCAAGCTCGTCATTATCGCGTAAGGCGCGTTTCGGCTGAAATTTTCGTAACAGTGACTGGCATCCGAGGCCAGTAATACCGGCCCCCTGGCGGTATTAACCCGAACGCCCTGTATACCCTGGCTGTGACCCGGCAACAGATGCACCGAAATGCCGGGAAAGATGTCCGCATCACCATCATGAAACATGACCCGTTCGGCATAGGTCCTGCGGACCAATGTAACAACGTCTTCCACATCATATGCAAAACGGCCCACGGGATGGCACATGCACCGTCCGGTCGCATATTCCACTTCCGAATCTTGAATATGGAAGCGGGCGTTCGGATAACGATCCAGCCCTCCGGCATGGTCAAAATGCAGGTGTGTTAGAATTATTTCCTTAATGGAGTCTTCCGGAATGCCTATTCGCGCAAGCCCTTCGTGGGGGGCAAAAAAGATCGGACGTTGCCGCTCGGAAGCTGATTTATGGCCGAAACCGGTATCAACGAGTATCAGCCGCTCACTGTTGCGAATAATCCAGACAAAAAAGTCGAGTGGCATCGGGCCGTCATGCAGATCGTTGATCGCACCCCGCATGAAACAATGCGAGCGCTTTTGCTCCGGGCTGGTCGCATAACGCATTGCATAAACTTCGTAGATGTCGCCCGAGACTACTGGCGGCGGCAATGTTTCAATGGCGGATTGCACGTCTTCCTCCTCAGTCCATTTCGTAGATTGGTCCAGCAAAAACGCTCAATTTTCAGTCTTTCCGGAAGCCTGTTCGAAGTTGACTGACGATAGGCGGGAAACTGTCTTTGCCCTGTGTCTTTTCAATGCATATACAAGGCGGGATGCTTCTCCAAGAATTCCGCGTCTGAAGACGAGCACACATACCACGAATACCATTCCCTGGATAACCGATAGCCAAGAACCCACGCCGGCCAGATAGTGTTCGATGCCGGACACCACAAATGCGCCAACGAATGGACCGAGGATTGTTCCCACGCCGCCAACTATAACCATCAAGATCGCCTCGCCCGACATTGCCCAATGGACATCCGTCAGCGATGCAAGTTGAAAGGCAATGCTTTTCGTCGATCCGGCAAGACCCGCCAACGCGGCCGACAACACGAAGGCCAAAAGCTTGTAACGCGCGACATTATACCCGAGCGAACGCATGCGTTTTTCATTCTCGCGTATGCCAGTCAGAACGTTACCGAATGGTGAGTGGATGGTACGGTAGACCAGCAGTGTGCCGAGAAGAATGATACCCAGCACGAAATAATAGATCGCCAAATTCGAATTGAGATCAATCACACCAAACAATGCGCCGCGTGGTACGGCTTGTATTCCATCCTCACCTCCGGTGAATGGTGCTTGTACCGCGAGGAAATAGATCATTTGCGCGAAGGCAAGTGTCACCATCGCGAAGTAAATTCCCTGCCTGCGAATTGCCAGCCATCCGATAAATAGACCCAGCAAAGCCGCAACCAAAGTACCAGCGATGATACCTGAGACCGGATCGAGCCCCAACACCTTTACTGAATGTGCAGTAATGTAAGCAGATCCGCCGAAATAGGCCGCATGACCAAAAGATAGCAGCCCGCCGTAACCGAGTAGCAGGTTCACTGCTGAGGCAAAAAGGGCGAAACACAGCACCTTGACCAGGAACAACGGATAGAAAAGAAATGGTGCGGCTAAGGCACAAGCGATAAGCGCCAAAGTTACATACGGGTTGGCCAAAAAACTATAGGATTCTTCCGCAACCTCGGTTTGGCTGGTTTCCTCTTCATCTTTTCTTCCGAACAGTCCAGCAGGACGGAACAGAAGTACGATAGCCATGATCACGAATATGATCGTAGAAGAAGCTTGCGGATAGAAGACTTTTGTCAGTCCTTCCGTTAGCCCCAACAAGAAACCGCAGAAGATCGCACCGCGGATCGAGCCCATTCCTCCGACTACGACCACCGCGAAAACGATGATGATCTGGGTCGATCCCATGTTCGGGTTGACCTGATAGATCGGCGCCGCCATCACGCCCGCCAGCGCCGCCAATCCCACACTGAAGCCGTAGGTAAGGCTGATCAGACGTGGTACATTTATCCCGAATGCGTCCACCATGCTGGGGTTCTCGGTCGCCGCACGCAAATAGACGCCGAGACGTGTACGTTCGATGGCGTACCAAGTGCCGAAACACACCAGCAACGAGGCTACGATAACCCAAGCGCGGTATATCGGTAGAAACATAAATCCGAGGTTCACGCCGCCCGAAAGCGACTCCGGTGCATAATAGGGCAAACCGGCCGATCCGAAGTAGTTACGCGTGACACCCTCGATGATGAGGGCAATTCCGAAAGTGAGTAGCAGGCTGTAGATATGGTCAATGCGATAGATGCGCCGCAGTATGGTGCGCTCGAGCAAGATGGCGAAAGCGGCGACAACAACAGGCACGATGATCAGGGACGGCCAGTAACCGATACCCAATTGGTTCAGAAGAACATAGGTGACAATGGCACCCAACATGTACTGCGCTCCATGAGCGAAATTGATGATCTTCAACAGACCAAAAATGATCGCCAGACCAAGGCTGAGCATCGCGTAGAATGCACCGTTGACCAGTCCGACAGTCAACTGCCCCATCAAAGCCGGCATCGAGGGAAAGGTGGCAAAAAAATCGATCATAACTAGCTGGTTCTTTCTCTCCGAGAATCTACAGTCCGAGGTAGTTCTGCAAACGGGTGTGGTTGGCCTCGACATCTGTCCCGCTGAGGACGTCAACGATATTTCCGTCCTCCAGCACGTAGTGACGGTCGGCAATCCGCGACACGAAATGAAGGTTCTGCTCAACCATCAGGATCGTCATACCCCGTTCCTTGAGGAGCTCGATCGTGTGGGCAATTTGTTGAATGATTACCGGGGCCAACCCTTCGGTTGGCTCATCCAGAAGCAGTAGCGTCGCCCCGGTGCGCAAGATGCGTGCGATCGCAAGCATCTGCTGTTCACCGCCGGAGAGCTGCCCGCCCCAGCTGTTCATACGTTCACGCAAATTCGGGAACAGTTGGTATATGGTGTCGATATCCATACCGCCGGGCCTGACCACGGGCGGGAGAAACAAGTTTTCCCTGACAGTTAGGCTCGCAAAGATTGCCCGATCTTCGGGGCAAAAGCCCATCCCCAGCTTAGCAATATCCCGGGCTGGCGCAGTTATGGTTTCAACACCGCCGAACTGGACTGATCCTGCCCGTTTCTCGAGGACACCCATCATCGACTTGAGGGCAGTCGATTTGCCGGCTCCATTTCGGCCAATTAGCGTGACCACCTGCCCCCTGCGCACCTCAAGATCGATTCCGTGAAGTACATGTGATTCACCATACCAAGCCTCGAGGTCCTTGACCGCAAGCAGAAGGTCAGGTGCATCCTGCAGACTTGTGGCGTCTGAAGAAGTTTTGCTCGTCTCAAGCATGGGTCACCCCTAGGTAGGCTTCAATCACTCGTTCATCTTCCGAGACCACATCGTATGTGCCTTCCGCCAAAATACGGCCTCGCGCCAACACCGTGATTGTGTCGCAAAGGGAAGCCACCACCGATAGATTGTGTTCCACCATCAGGACGGTGCGGTTGCTCGCGACCTTGCGTATCAATTCGGCTATTCTGTCGATGTCCTCACTCGCCATTCCAGCCATGGGTTCGTCGAGCAACAGCATTTCTGGGTCAAGCGCCAGGGTCGTGGCAATTTCGAGTGCACGCTTGCGTCCGTATGACAATTGCGCGGCGGGAATATCGCGAAACGGAGTTAGTCCCACGTCTTCGAGAAGCGCATCGACGGTGTCATCGAGTTCTGAGAGTGCTTTTTGCGACCGCCAGAAGGCAAAGCTGTCATTTCGTCTGCGCTGAACCGCCAACCGGACATTTGCGCGACACGTCAAACTGGGAAACACGGCGGAAATCTGGAATGAACGTACCATGCCGCTGCGCGCGATCTGCATGGGGGTCAGTGCGGTGATGTCCTTGCCACGAAAGAAAATTCGTCCACCTGTCGGGGACAGGAATTTCGTCAGAAGGTTGAAGCAGGTCGTCTTGCCGGCTCCGTTCGGACCAATAAGTGCGTGAATCGTCCCGCGCCGAACCTGAAGCGAAACCTGATCGACGGCAATAAATCCGCTGAAATGCTTGGATATAGCGTCGGTTGACAGAATGATGTCATCCATATCTCGAAAATCCTGAACTTGGAAAGCGTTGACACCGTTCGCGTTCGATAATGGTCGCCGCTCTGGGCTGGGTGGTGGTACGGCGATCCTGAGAACCAAGACCGCCGCAGACCGTTTTCCGATGGATCACTTTTTGGCAACCATCGGGCAATTACCGTCGGCCATCGGGCGATAGGCTTTGTCGCCTTCGATTTCCATGACCTCACTGTAGATGTCCCAGTCCTCGCTGGACTCCTCGGGAGATTTGACACGGAAGACATGCATGTTTTGTAGCACGCGGCCATCCTCCCGGATCTTCACGTCCTTATTGTAGAAGTCGTTAATCGGGGTTTCCTTCATTTTGGCGGTCACTTCCGCACCACCAGTGGAACCGATCTCCTGCACCGCCTTGAGATAGTGGGTGACAGCGACATAGGTGCCCGCATGAATCTGGGTTGGCGCCTTTCCGTCATGGCGTTCCATGAAGCGTTTGCTCCATTCGCGAGATTCTTCGTTCAAGTCCCAATAAAACGAAGCCGTCACAACGAGCCCCTGCGCGTTTCTCAAGCCAAGCGCGTAAATGTCGGGAGTCATGGCTGACAGCGCGACGATTTGCTGCCCGCCTTGAATAATGCCAAACTCTGCCGCTTGTTTCGTCGCAGTCACAAAGTCCGTCCCTGCATTGGCAAAGCCAATGGCCTTGGCACCGGAGGCTTGCGCTTGGAGCAGATAGGACGAGAAGTCTTGCGAGTTCAGCGGATGCAGCACGCTTCCGATAATTTTCCCACCTTCAGCTTCGACGAATGACCCCATGTTGTCCTGTAGCGACTGGCCATAGTTGTAGTCCGCTGTGAGGAAATACCATGTGTCAAGTTTTTGCTGGACCAGCGCCTTTGCTGCAGCGTTTGCCAGCGAATAGGTGTCAAACACCCAGTGCGTTGTGATTGGTGAACACGCCTCACCGTAGAAATTAGGCGAGCCCGCACCGGTCACGAGAAAAGCCTTGTCGTTGTTCCGGGCGATTTCGTTGATCGCAAGCGCAGCGGAGGACGATGATCCGTCTGTAAAAGCATCGATTCCTTCGCCGTCGATCCAGTCGCGCGCGATCGTAGATGCGGCATCGGGCTTGCTTTGGTGATCAGCGAATACGACTTCGATGGGGCGTCCGAGCACTTCGCCACCAAAATCTTCAACGGCCATTCGTGCTGCGATCACTGATCCCATCCCCGAAAGCGCTGAATATACGCCGTGATCGCCGATAACACCGATGCGAACCGGTCTCTCTTCTTGCGCAACTACGCTCACGCTACTGCCAAGAAGCAGCGCAAGAGCCGTCACGATACCAAACCTATAAGCTCTCATTTTTTCCTCCTGTTATAGTTGTTTTAGAACTCACCCGCTCGCGGATGTTTATTGTTATGGTCTTTTGGAAAATGCGAGTTTCCGGACGGCTATCCACAGACTCGCAACCTAGACTGTCGGCGGGTTAAGCGATTTCGGAAAACTCACATTGATCAGGTCGAGGCGGCCCTTATCTGGGTAAGCAGCTACCCCTTTTCCGCCAAATAAGAACCCGGATCGAACTCTCGTGACATCTTCCAGTAGTCGATCAGACTCCAAGGATTGAGCACGGTCAGCCGGTTTTGTGAGTTCTTGTAGTAACTGTTGACGTTGGGATGCGTCCAAACCATCTCGCTCGCCTTTTCGTCCAGGCGTTCGTTGTAATCGTCGTGGACATCGGTCTTGACCTCAAGCGAGGCAATGTCGTTCTCGATCATCTCGCGCAATGCTTGCATGATGAAACGTACTTGGCATTCAGAGGCGAATATCATGCTGCCGCCATGCGACCAGAAAGTGTTTGGTCCCGCTGTAATGAAAAGGTTCGGAAAGCCTGGTGCGGAGACGCCTAGATAGGCGCTTGGGTTGTCATCGCCCCACACATCGCGGATCGAAACCCCGTCACGTCCCTTGATATCAATCGGCCAGAGCATCCGCTGCGCACTAAAGCCTGTTCCCCAAATCAGAACATCGATCTCGTGGGCAGTGCCATCTTCCATGACGATCGAATTCTCGGTGATATGCGAGATCCGCTTCGTTTCCAGATCGACATTGTCACGCTTCAGCGTCTTGAACCAGTTGTTCTCACGAAGCATCCTCTTTCCGTAGGGCGGGAAATTCGGGATTGTCTTTGCGAGCAACTCCTCGTCGTTGAGTTCTTTGCGGGCATGGGCGATAATCTGTTCGCGAAGGCTGTGATTGTCCTTGTTGAGAGAAACTTCCTGTTGGGTCCAATTCGGATCCCTATGCAGCGAATCGTGGAAGCCGTCGCCGCTCGCCCAGAACATCTGGAAACGCACCCATTTGGCATAGTATGGGATGTTCTTGAACGCCCACAGGTCGCCTTCGGTCATTTTCTTGTTGTAATTCGGGTTGTAGAGCGCCCAATGCGGCTGTCGCTGGAAGATGGTCAAATGTCCGACTTCGGGCGCTATCGACGGAGAGGCCTGCATAGAGCTCGCGCCAGTCCCGATCACAGCGACACGCTTGCCCTTGATATCCACGTCATAATCCCAGCGAGCGGTATGAAATGCCTCGCCCTTGAACTTCTCGGCACCCTCGATTTTCGGTATCGAAGGCCGGTTGAAGTAACCAGCTGCGGAGATCAGTGATTGGCAGTCGACCTCGGTGGCTTCGCCCGACGCATCCTTGACGCCGACCTTCCAACACTTGGCTTCCTCTACATACTCGGCAGAGGTAACCTCGGAATTGAATATGATATGATCACGGATGCCAAATTCGTCGACGACTTCCTCGATATAAGCAAGGATTTCATCACGCTTGGCGAAATGGCGGGTCCACTCAGTTTTTGGAGCAAACGAAAAGGAATAGAAATGCGATGGCGTGTCGACGCCACAACCGGGATAACAATTTTCGAGCCAAGTACCGCCGACGCCATCATTGCGCTCGTAAACGACGAAAGGGATGCCCATTTTTTTGAGATGGATCGCGGCGATAATTCCTGAAATTCCGGCGCCGATCACGACGACCTTGAACTTTTCAAGGTTCAGCTTGGAAGGGTCCTTGCGCCAGTGGACGTCGCGTGTGGCATTGTCGTCAAACTGCATTTCCTCGGCGAGCAACGGGATATACTCGTCGGGCACTGCGCGCCCAGCCGCTGCACCCATCAGTTCGCGCATCTGCACGGGTGTCGACATGCCATTCGATACAGCTTTGGTCGACGCGCATGATTTCATTGCACCTATGAGGGCTTCAGCGATCTTCTGCCTGTCAGCAGTCGAAACTGATTGCTGGTAGCTCCAAGGTCCGTGGATGCTCGACGTCACCTCCTTGATGAGCGATTCATCGCCGGTGAGCTGCGAGTAAACAAGCAGCATTGGCGTAATCTCGGCATGTTCCAGCGCAGAACGCAAAGCCGCTTCATCGCTAACTGCATTCTCGCACATGGCGACAACATTCTCTTCGGTTATCTTCATTTTTTCACCGCTCTTAGCTTTACCGTCATCATGATTTCTTGCTCAGCCGACCTCCCTACGGACGGCGGCCGCTTCTTTCCGCATTGAGGTCCTCACCCGCGTACGCTTTCTGCGGATTTCCCTCCAAGCTTTGCCTCGAAAGGAACAGCTTCGCTTGACCTCACTCAAGCATAGTGTCAAATACGATGTCAATCATCTAAATGATATTAGGTCTAGCGCTGTACTATAAAGCTGGATGTTCCACATCCGGGAAAACGCGAAAGGAACCGACCGTGAACAAGGAAAAAACAATCGATCGGCATTGTGACGTTCTAGTCATCGGGTCGGGTGCAGGGGGGTTGGCAACTGCGATTACTGCCCGCAAAGCGGGGCTCAAAGTTATAGTTCTCGAAAAGGACAACGTCTTTGGAGGCACGACCGCATTGTCCGGTGGTGTCCTCTGGATTCCGGGCAATGCCCACGCCGCCGCCCGCAATGTGAATGATAGTAGTGACGCGGCGCGTACCTATCTCCGACATGAAGCAGGAGAACTTTATGATGAAGAAGAGATTGATGCTTACCTGGAATATGGACCCCAAATGCTCAATTTTTTTGAAAATGAAACAGAGGTAAAGTTTATCGCGACAGACTATCCGGATTATCACCCCGATAACCCCGGTGGGGCAGATATCGGTAGGTCGGTTGTTGCAGCTCCCTACAACGCGCGGGCGCTGGGGCCAGAGATCAAACGTCTACGGCCACCGCTTGAATCCATCACTTTCATGGGAATGATGTTCAATTCCACGAACCGGGAACTCCGACATTTTTTCAATGTGACAAAGTCTCTAACATCCGCGCTGTATGTTACGAAAAAGCTGGTGGCTCATTTCGCGGCAGTAATGCGTTACGGCCGTGGGATCCAAATTACTGGCGGAAACGCGCTTGTCGCGAGGCTCGCCAAAACCGCATTTGATTTGGAAATTCCAATTATCACCGGAGCGCACGCACAGGAGCTTCTGCTAACGGACGGAGCCGTGACAGGAGCAAAGGTGACAATTGATGGATTGCAAGCGGAGTTCGAGGCAAATATGGCTGTCGTACTTGCTTGCGGCGGCTTTTCGCAAAATCAAGAGAGGTTGAAGACAGTATACCCGCATGTTTCGCGCGGTGCCATGCATTCTTCCCTCGCGCCGGTCGGCAATGTCGGCGACGGGATCGATCTTGCTGAAGGCGCCGGCGCCAAATTCGCCCCATGCCTTTCCCAACCGGCTGCATGGATGCCAGCTTCGATCATACCCGGCAAGGGGGGCCGTACAGCCACCTATCCGCACATTGTTGACCGCTACAAACCGGGCGTCATTGCAGTCAGTCCGGAGGGCAGACGTTTCACGAACGAGGCTAATTCCTACCATGATTTCGGCTGTGCGATGCTGCGCGAATGCGGCGCGCAACCCTATTCGTGGCTCATCTGCGATCACCGCACCATCCGCAAATACGGGCTTGGCTTCGTTAAACCGGCACCCGTGCCACTCGGTTCACATGTCAGGTCGGGTTATCTGAAAAAGGCACCCACTCTGGTGGCACTCGCAAAGACCATCGGCGTTGATCCGGCGGCCCTTGAAGCGACAGTCGAACTATACAATACCGATGCCGCCAAGGGAGAAGATCTTGAGTTTGCGCGAGGGAGCACATCGTTCAACCGCTTCCTCGGCGATGGAGATCACAAGCCAAATCCCAATGTCGCGCCGGTCGATAGCGCGCCCTTTTATGCCATCAAGGTTGTCATGGGCGACATCGGAACTTTCGATGGTATTGCTACCGACGTAAACGGCCATGTGCTGCGCCCGGATCAGACGGCGATCAAGGGATTGTTTGCGGTGGGCAGTGACCGCATGAGTATCATGGGAGGCAACTATCCCGGTGCCGGCATAACGCTGGGTCCGGCCATGACATTTGGCTACATCACCGGTCGTTATATTGCTTCGTCCGCCACCATGTAAAATGGAACATCAGAGCGGCTTGAACATTGGGCGCTCTGGTTCATCGCTCAGCACTGCCGCATCCGCCACCCGTCCAACCATCGCATCATCTCCTGAAGCTTGGTTCAGATAGTGATACGAATTCCAGTTCCGGGCGACCAGGGCATGGCCGCGGACGTTGATGCGATGTATCTCAGCTCAGCAAGGCCTTGGTGCGCTGAACGCGACGAGAGCGCGCCAGATTACCGAAAAGGCCGTGAAACGGCGATGGATCCGGTTTCCGGGGCTCTGTGATCAGTTCAGTACAAAAAAACGTTCCTCGGTCATATCCTTGATTGCATACTTAGGCCCTTCGCGACCGATACCGCTTTCCTTCACGCCGCCATACGGCATCTGGTCGGATCGCCAACGCGACGTTCCGTTGACAATGACACCTCCGGTGCGCACATTTTTGATCGCGGAGAGCGCAAGGTCGAGAGAATTCGTAAAGATACCACACTGCAACCCAAACGGACTCTGACTGATTGATTCAAAAATCGGCTCGATTTCCTCGTAAGGCTGTATCGACATGGCCGGGCCGAAAATCTCGTCACAAACCACATCCATCTCGGCATTGACATTAGTGAGTACCGTCCCGGCCAATTGCGCGCCCGAACGACTGCCGCCTTGGATGATCTTTGCGCCAGCGGAGACCGCATCCTCGACCATGCGTTCGACACGGATTGCTGCCTGTTCGTCGATCAAGGTACCTACATCGGTTTCCGTATCCATAGGATCGCCAAACTTGAGGGCTTTCACCTCCTGACGCACTGCTTCGGTGAACGCTTCGAAAATCGGCTTTTCGACAAAAACGTTTTGGACCGAAATACAGCTTTGGCCTGCGATCAACATTGCATTGCGTGCGCAAGCCTTGGCAGCGGCATCGAAATCGGCATCGCCATGAACGAAAGTGGGACCGACACCACCGAGTTCGAGCGCGACCCGTTTCATACCGACGGAATTACGAATAATTTTACCGACCCGGGTAGAGCCGGTAAAACTGACGAAATCGACGCGGGGGTCGCTGATGAGCCCGGGCGCGATGGCGTCGCCGTATAAAGTGTTGACTGCTCCATCAGGCGCTCCGGCATCGATAACTGCTTCCACTACCATGTGGACACAAAGCGATGCTTTTGGAGACGGTTTTAGAATGATTGCGTTGCCCGCAGCGAGCGCGGGGCCGATCTTGTGGGCGGCCAGATTGACCGGCGCGTTAAACGGCGTGATGCCAACGATCACGCCGGCCGGAAACCGCAGGACGACGCCGATCTTTCCGGCGCCGATGGCACTGGCATCCATGGGTATATGTTCGCCTTCAATCCGAACCGCTTCTTCTGCGCAGAGCCTAAGCGTATCCGCCGACCGCTGCGTCTCCAGGATCGAATCGCGAATCGCCTTGCCTGTTTCCAATGACATCGCCTTGGCAATTTCCTCAGCGCGCTTACTGAGATTATCCGCAGCACGGCGCAGAAGCGCGGCGCGCTCAAAGCCTGGCATGGCCGCCATAGCCTTCTTGCCCTTATAAGCGGCCGCTAACGCGTCTTCGCAGTCCTTTTCGCTAGAGACCGGCGCATAACCGACCACATTACCGCGATAGGGGTCGCGAATTTCCTGGGTTGCTTCAGGATCACGCCACTCTCCGGCGATACGGGACCGCACCGTAACCGGTGCGGCATGAAGGTCCGAATTTGTCGACATACATACCTCGTCAATCCAAAGTTGTGCTGTGCATACCACGAAGTAAATCATTTAAAGCAATACGCAGGAATAGCAACCATGTTAAATTTGTCTGGGCTGCATGACGAGGGTCACCCGCGCCAGTTCGATAATCCCGAACTTCGACAGAAGCGGCAGGTCATTCCCAACATGGCATGACCCTAATTCGCGCATTGCTAACAGGTCGAGTGGGGTCTGTTTCCGGTTCAGGCGAGACTGAAATCCACCAAACAGCAAGCTTGCCATAAATGATATATATAATTATGCTCACTCATTCGGATGAGGGGGTATATATGATACTGACAGAAGTGTCCGGCCAGAGCGTTCAGCTGCTTGTGAACAATGAGGATCTCACGGGCCAAGGCGCACGACTGCGCGTATTTGATCCTGTAACCGAAGATCTGGTTGCGGATTTCCCTGGAGCATCTGTCGAGCAAGTAGATCTGGCTTGCCGGGCGGCCTCCCGCGCCTTCGCTGACCCCGAGTGGGCGAATCCGGAACTTCGTCGGAAGGTGTTGGAGAAATTCTCCGATCTGCTGGTCGAGCACCGCGATGCGCTGATGGATACGCTCCTTCGAGAGATTGCGTCACCCATGAATTTGCAGTCCAATCACATCGATACGCCTGCAGCCTTCACCCGCTGGTTCGCTGCTCAGGCTGTCAAACCGCGGGATCGAGAGCTTGGCTTCAACGCCGCCCGTACAGGGGTTAGCGCGATTGCCTATCGTCCAGTCGGTGTCGTGGCTGCCATTTCTGCATTCAATTACCCTTTGTTGATCGGTGTAACAAAATCTGCGGCTGCTCTGGCTGCTGGCTGCACAGTGGTGTTGCTTTCGTCGCCCCAAGCGCCGCTGGCCCTGTCGCAAATGGGTCAGCTTATCCGTGAGGCGGGCTTTCCTCCGGGCGTTTTCAACATCATCGCCGGCGGTGCGGATGTCGGTGAGGCTTTGACGCGACACCAACTTGTCGACAAGATCAGCTTCACAGGGTCTGTCGGCGTCGGCAGGGCGGTAATGCGCCAGGCGGCCGATGGTTTGCGCGGTGTTGTTCTTGAGCTTGGTGGCAAGTCTGCAACCATCCTTCTTCCGGGGACGGATTTCGACAAGATAGCTTTCCAACTTCACGCCCGCTATGCGCGCAATGCGGGACAGGGCTGTGGTTCGCCAACACGAATATTGGTTGAAGAAAGCCAATATGAGGAGTTCTGCAAGGCCAGTCGCGCTGTTTATCACAAGCTCAAGGTCGGTGATCCGCGCAACAGCGATACCATTCTTGGTCCAGTAATCAACGAGCGCCAGCGCAATTTTGTTGAGACCCGCGTCGATGAAGCATTGCAGCGTGGTGCAAGGATCATCGCGGGTGGTGGCCGTCCTGACATTGTGAAAGGCTGGTATCTTAACCCCGTTTTGGTTGGAGATCTGACCAATGCAGACCCGCTGGCCCGGGAAGAGCTATTTGGCCCGGTTTCAGTCGTGCTGACCTACCGGACGATTGATGAGGCTATTGAGATCGCCAATGATTCTGAACTGGGCTTGAAGGCATATCTTTATGGTGACAGAGCGCAATGTATCGACCTTGCTCCACGCCTCCGCGTCGGCACTGTGCAGATCAACGGCGGCAGTCCGCTGAGACCGGACGCCCCAATGTCCGGGCTGAAGCAGAGTGGCCTTGGCGCCGAGTGGGGCCAAGACGGGCTGCGCGAATTCCTGACGCCGCAGCACATTGACGTGGCGGTATGATCTCTGCGGACCGGGTTTCCATCGGTGCGCACTGAGCACGGCTGATGTCGAGGGTCGGCTTGCCGAACGTGGCGTTATGATCAGCCCGGTAACAATTTGGTTGCGGGTCAAGCGTTTAGGTTCGCATTTTGCCTCTTTCATCCGATGTGACAGGCCGCGACCCGATCGATTAGTGGCATCTAGATGAGGCTGTGATGCCGATCAACGGCAAAAAGCACTTGCTGTGGCGCGCAGTAGATACCAATGGCGACGTCCTCACAAAAGGTCCAGCAATTGCATCGAAGAGAGTCATGGGCCGACGCGACGACGAGCGAATATCATGTTGCGATTCAAGTCGTTATGCCAGAGCAGATGCAGTCTGTCTTTGCGAAGGCTATGTCGCCGAATTGAGACCACTATCGCCACCCTCATGTGATTTCAAAAGCTCTCCGGTAAAACCGAGGTGGTTCAGTGTCCCGCTAAGGCTCCTTTGTCAGGGAATGATTCTGGCGTCGCGAAGCTCCTGCAACTGCGACAGGATCACTTCCTCGGTATCCAGCATCTCATGGAACCCGGCTTTCCTTATCTTCGTGGTTGACGAAAATACATCGTAATCGAAGCCAAGGGCGAAATCAGCGAAAGCCCAGGATGCCACCTGACTTAGTTGAAGGGGCCGCAGATCGTGCTTTTTGACAATTTCGTTCCAGACATCCTCTTTGTCGTCCATCCACTGAATCAGCGACATGTATCGGACGCCATCCGCCTCCATGTCGAAATGCCTGGCCACTTTCGGCCACAATGTTTCCCACCGGAAGACATCCCCGTTGGTGACGTTGAAAGCCTGATTTTCCGCCTCTCTGGAATTGCACATCCAGAATATCGCCTTGGCGAGCAGGTTCGCGTCTGAAACATCCTGAAGGCTCGTGTAGTTTCCCGGCTTGCCTGGAAAAGCCAGCGGCAAACCCAGATGTCGACATATGGCCGCATAGGCACCGATGGTGGAGATGAAATTCGGTCCCACTCTATCGCGGCTGCCGGTAATCACATTCGGACGGCTGGTTGACCAAGTCCATCCACCCTTTTTCGATTCGCTTTCCAGGTATTTCTGCTGCGCGAAATAGAAGTTCGGCGGCATGTGCCCCGGATCCGATTCTATCATTGGTGTCCTGATCGGCCCTATGTGTGTTCCGTACCACTTGCTGCCCATGACCGCGTGGACATGACGTAACGCACTGCCGTCAATCGCAGAAACGATGTTGGTCAACATGTCGAGGTTCGTGCGTACATCCTCGATTCCTACCCGCGCGTAGGGTTGCATCGCCGTATAGAGGGAGTGAGGCGCGCGCGCCGCATAAACGACATGCGTGAACTTTTCGTCAGCGACTGCCTGCCGGCAGGAGTCACCATCCAAAAGATCGGCACTGACATAGCGGACGTTGGGCTGACCGTTGGCGGGTGGCCTACGGGACAATCCCGTCGCCCTCCAACCCGGTGTGGAGCTTACGATGTCGATCAGAAACTGTGTGGCGACGCCGGTCGCCCCGGCGATCAGTATGTGGTTATCAGCTTCGCTCATGTGGAACTTCTCCATGGGTTCATTTCCAGGTCCGGAAAATAGCGCTGATATGGGCCGTCCCATGTTGGACGCAGCGCGGCGGTCAGGGGGTGTGACAGGATTCTGCAATCGCCCCCGTATCCTGCGGATAATTGGATTTTAAATTGCCCTCCTGCTTGCGGGAGGGCAATTGCATTGATGGTTGAGAAGCGTTTACTCAGTCTTGCCGATTACGACCGGCTCGCCGTCGCGGATCACGCCGACATAATTGACCGACAGAACTTCGGCATCGACACCGTAGAGGTCGCTACCGCCTAACCTCAGGTTATCGCCCTGCACGGACTCCATCGGCAATACTTTCGGGAATGCTGCGGCGGCGGCAACCGGATCGTCGGCGTCGCCACCCTCGGCGATGGCCGCGAGCATGACCTTGGTTCCATCATAAAACGAGACGAGGATTTCGTTCGGAACATGCCCTTCAGAGGCCTCGTAAGCCGCCGCAAGACGTTTGAACCCTTCATTCTGCTGGTCGGCATACAGCATATTAATGATGCCCTCGGAAGCTTCGGCACCTGCTGCAGCAACGATGTCGTAAGGTCCGGCACCGCCCATCTTGGAGAACAAACCATCATAGCCCAGTTCACGAGCCTGACGCACGATCAACCCAGCGGTTGCAGGCGATGTTCCGCCCATCTCTACGATTTCAGGATTCATCGCCATGACCTTGGTAATCAAAGGCGTGAAGTCGCTTTGGGTCCGCTCAAACAGCTCTTCCCCAACAACCTCGAACCCGTTCTGTCCGAAGTGCTCCTTGAACAGGCGGGTCTGATCCCAGCCGGTTTCGTCATTGGGGTTGATGATCACCACCCGTCGCTCTGTCAAGTTTTCCGCCATCCATTTGATGAACGGTGGCACGTAACTGACCGGTGCCGAATACAAGCGGAACAACTGGCTGGTGTCGTCATCCAACACCTGGGTTGAGTAGGACGCCGTAATGGCCAGTACGCCGTCGTCTTCGATGTTCTGCTTCAGTGCCATCGTTCCCGACGAGGAGACGAGCACGATATACTTCACTCCGTCTTGGTTCACGAGGCGATTATAGGCGGCGACCGCGTCGGCCGCGGCGTATTTATCGTCATAGGAAATTACCTCGACCTGATGTTTGACGCCGCCAATATCCAGTCCGCCAGCGTCATTGTGGTCCTTGGCAGCAAGCTCGATACCGACTTTGGCGGCTATGCCCCAAGGAGCGCCTCCCCCCGTAAGCGGACCAATAAAGCCGACCTTGACTGTTTGAGCTGTCGCTGCCGACGCCATTAAAAGCCCCGCAGCAGCGGCTAGTAGTGTCCTGAATTTCATTTCTCTCTCCCTAATTCCCCAGGAGTTTATCCTCCTAGGTACACTTCCCGCACCCGTGGGTCGGCAAGAATCTCTGCACTGGTACCGGCCATCGCCAGCCGTCCGGTTTCAAGTACATAAGCCTGCTTCGAGACTTTCAGCGCCTGCGCGGCGTTCTGCTCGACCAGAATCACTGAGATGCCCTCTTCGCAGATCCGCTGCACGGTCAGGAGAACTTCTTGGATCACCTTTGGTGCCAAGCCGAGCGTAGGCTCATCCAATAGCAGAAGCTTCGGACTGCCCATCAGCGCTCGTGCGAGTGCGACCATCTGCTGTTCACCACCCGAAAGGCTGGCTGCCAGTTGTTTTCCCCGCTCGGCGACCCGTGGAAACAGGCGATGCACGAATTCAAGTCTTTCGCGAATCGTGTCGCGGTTAGCGATCAGATAGGCACCCATCCGGACGTTCTCGGCCACGGTCATCTCTGGAAACAACTTGCGCCCTTCCGGACACAGAATGATCCCGCGCTCGACAAGCCGATGTGTTGGAACGCCGGTAATTTCCTCACTACCATAGCGGATCGAACCCGCTGCATCGGGCACGAGGCCCATGATCGTTCGAAACAGCGTGGACTTGCCCGCACCGTTGGCACCCAGCACGCTGGTAATTTCGCCAGCGGGTGCATTCAGAGAAACCTTGTCCAACGCCGTAGTGCTGCCAAAGCGCACCGTAAGATCCTCGACCTCAAGCATCCAAGTGCTCCGTGCCCAGATATGCGTCGATCACGGCCGGATCGTTGCGGATTTCCGCGGGCGCTCCTACGGCGACGTGCCGACCATAGCTGATCACCTTGATCCGATCGCAAAGGTTCATGACCATTTTCATGTCGTGCTCGATAAGCAGGACGCCGATTCCGAAATCATCGCGAATGCTGCGGATGAGCAACATCATTTCCCGCTTCTCGGAAGAATTCAAACCGGCGGCAGGCTCGTCCATCAACATCACACTCGGTTTCTGGACCAGTGCCATTCCGACGCCAAGAACCTTCTGTATTCCATAGGCAAGGCTGGCCGTGTCTACGTTGGCGTACTGCTCGAGTCCAAGACGGGTCATGACCTGTTCGACCGGCAGACTTTCGCGCGCCGGGCGGCGCAGCATCCAAGCCACCGGGGAATAAGTGGCGAGGAAGGATTTGCTTCTTTCCAGCGTCTCGCGAACCGTCCGTCCGGCAAAAATGGTTGTTGCCTGAAAAGTTCGCCCGATCCCAAGTCTTGCGATCTGATCAGACCGCTTGCCGGCCAGTGCGATCCCGTCAAGCGACACAGTGCCGGCAGACGGACGGTGGGTTCCTGCGATGACATTGAACAATGTCGTCTTTCCAGCACCGTTCGGTCCAATGACACCGAGAATTTCGCCGGGCTGCACCTCCAGAGATATATCGTCCAGGGCACGCAGGCCGCCAAAGCTCCGGCTTAGGTTGTTTATCTTCAGGTGTCCGGTCATTTGATTCTCATCAGCTGGCGCAATCGGGATAGGCGCGTCGCTGGCACGTGAGAGCTGTCGAAGAGAAATCCTGTGATGCCGCTGCGGAAGAAGGCAATGAATACGATCAGCAACAGGCCATAGACGAGAAGCTGGTACTGATGGGCATCCCGCAGGACTTCAGGCAGCGGAACCAAGAGCAGCGCACCCACAACCGGGCCCAAGGGCGAACGAACTCCGCCGACAACATTGATCACGAGAATGCTTACCGAGATGGCATGGAACGTGAAGGCATCTGGCGACAGGAAGCCGATGAGATGGGCATAAAGGCCGCCGGCCATGCCCGCCATCAGCCCGCTCAGCCCGAATGTCCAGACACGCCAGGCCGTGACATCAACTCCGAGCGCGCGGGAGAGATCCTCGTTTTCCTCGATCGAATACATCGCCCATCCACCGCGCGTGCGGTCAAGTATAAAGGTTACAGCGAAGGCCAAAGCGAAGAGCGAAAGTGCTACCGGGTAGAGCGTCTCCGGTCTTGCCATGCGGATTCCGAAAAGTTCCAGTCGGGGAATGTTGAACAGGCCGCTGTTGCCACCCGTGAGTGAAACCCAGTCCTGAAGGATGAGATTGACAACCTGCGCCAGCGCGAAGGTGAGCAATACGAAGTAGACGCCGCGAATGCGCAGCAAAAATGGACCCAGTACGATTGCCAAGAGGCCTGATGCGATGCCGGCCACCGCAATCGTCACGACCGGTGGCAGACCCCATTCCATCGACATGAGGGCGGACCCATAGGCACCGGTCGCCATGAATACAACTTGCGCCAGGGATAGCTGGCCCACCTTCAGCATGAGATTCATGCTGAGAGCCATGATCCCCATCAAGCAGACCATCACCGCGATATGGGCGAGATAGCGGTCGCCGACCAGGATAGGCACTGCGGATACGACCGCAAGAACAAGAAGGGTTGCCGTTTGACGCATCAGACGGCCTTCCCGAACAGACCACGCGGGCGCACCAGCACCACCATTACCACAAGCGTAAACGAAGCGATCAGTGCGGCTGTCGAGTTCATTACGGTGGCAAAGCCGGATTCCACAAGGCCGATGACCAGTCCGCCGATTACCGCTCCGGGAATGCTGCCAAGTCCGCCAAGAACAACCACGACGAACGCTTTGAGCATTGGCAGTTCACCCATGTAGGGCGCCACCGAGTAGATTGGCGCCATCAGCCCTCCGGCCACTGCGGCAAGCCCGGCAGCGATACCGAAGGCCAGGGCGGATACGGAGCCGACGCGCACACCCATCAGCGATGCCGTCTCGGCATCCTGCGCTATCGCCTGCATGGCCAGCCCGGTTCTGTTATGCTTCAGATACAAATGGAACAGGGTAATGATCGCTAGGGCAAGCAGACCGACGAACAGCCGGTCATACGGGATAACCAGCCCACCAAAATCCAGCGCGCCGGAAACGGGCCGCGGCATCGCCTGCCAGGCCGGCCCCAAGATGATCAACGCCCCCGCCTGCAGCGCGATCGAAATTCCGAGCGACATGATCATGCCGTTTAGCTCGGTCTTGACGAAGGGACGAAACAGGAAGCGCTCGATTAGTGCACCGAGGCCCGCCGTGATCACGGCGGCCAGCGCCACCGCCAGGAAGTAATTGATGCCATTGTGAGCGTATAGAACCAACACCAGACTGGCGCCGACCATATAAAGCTCCCCATGCGCAAAGTTCACGATGCGCATGATGCCGAATATCAGGGTGAATCCCAGGGCCATCAGGATGTAAACCACCCCCGAAAGCAGGCCGTTGGCAATGATCTGGAGAACATATTGGCTCATCAAACCGCTGACCAATGCTGCATTCCGGTCCCCCAACCCTACTCGGCTCGAAACTAGGAAGAGTTTCTCGTCGTGTCAATCATCTAATTCATAATAATGAAATGAACTACAAGTTGCTGAGCTGAGTATTTTAATTCTCATGATTGTGGCGATCAGGGTTTATTTCGGTGGTATTGACAACCCAGAGGCGCGCTGCATCTGCACCGGTATGACGGTATGATGTTACGACGAGGGCAATAGATATTGTTAAACTGGTCATGTGCGGCGACGAAGCGCTGCGCTTGCTCTGGCAACTCAAACCACCCCACGATCTTCTCTCGTTGTCGTGCACGCCTTTGGTCGGCCCGGGTCGCTACATCATTGCCTCGAAGTTTTGCGTAAATTTACGGGCTGAAGATGTGACAGATACGGTTGAGATGGCTCTGACATCATCCGGCTGTAACCGAACGGATGTCCGCCACAAGCTACGCCAGCTCAGCGATAACGGGATTTGCCGCATCTCTGGCGATCTGGTGGAATGTTTGTAGGAAAAGAAGATGGGCACGTTCGCAGAGCGCCATGTACCCAGGGTGAGCCCGACCGCTGGCACAAAGGGACGAAGAGCCGGAATCTGTTGGAAAATACTTTTTGTCCGGCGATATCTACCGCCAGATCGGAGCCTTTGTCGAAATTGCAGCCGCCAGCGCTATCGCGACAGCCTGGACAACCTCACACCGGCCGACGCCTTCTTCGACTGCGATAAAGTCATTCAGCGATAAATGGAAAAGATCAAGACGCAGACACTTCGCAAATGCCGCTTGCAACGTCAGAAACAAGCAGCATTATCAATAACATGGAGACGCCAAAGCCTCCGACATCCAATTTTGTATGACGACGGAAACGGGCTAAAGTCAGCTGATCGAATTTGCCGATGATTTGTATGTGATTTGCGTCGGTTCGGTCAGTCGGTCTACATACCGGGTGCGCAGCAAGTCATCCAGTTCACCCAAATGGTCAATCATTTCGCGTTCGGCATCATCCGGTTGGCGATTGCGGCAAGCTTCGAGTATTCGCTGGTGCGCCTTGATGATGAAGCCGCGGTTCTTCTCGCTGTATTTCATGTTGGCCCCTTCGCCGCTGGCAAGGATGCTGATCGTCATCCAGAAGGCTTCAAGAACCGGGTTTGCCGACGCCTGGGCGATAGCGTTGTGGAACCCACGGTTCTCGTTATAGATCGTCTGATCCGAGCAGTCGGGATTTTCCATTTTGCGAATGGTTTGCTCCATGCGTGCGAAATGTTCTTCGGTTCCATGCAATGCCGCACCGCGCGCCAGAGTCGGTTCGATCGCGATGCGCGCCTTCACGATCTCGATGAAAGGGACACTGTTCAGGCGCAGATAGACGGACATCGTGTGAGCGATCACATCAACACTAGGGCGGGCGACTATGATGCCACCGCGCGGTCCCGGCCTGAGGGTCAGCACGCCCTGCGCTTCGAGCACCCTGATTCCTTCGCGCAATGTCGGGCGCGAGACATTCATCTGCTCGAGAAGTTCTGCTTCGGTTCCAAATGTGCTTCCCGGCTGAAGATCACTTTCGATGATCCTGTTGAGGAGCATTCGGGCAACCTGTTCAGTCTTGTTCATTGAAATTGAAACAGATGTGTCAATCATTTCAAACACCTTTTACCAGATCCATCATGCGGCAGGTGTTCATAATAACACTCGAGGCAACCAACCATGATTTTTGATACATTCGCTAGACTTATAATGATCTAGTCGGATAGGGCGTGCAATCCCTACTTTCGGATATCCGTGAACTCGCCTCAGAGGCCGGTGAGCTATGGCTTTTTTGCATCAATTCCCCTCGAAAATCATACGCTGCTTCGTGGCGAAAAACTGCACCGAATTTCTGCAATTCCTGATCCTTGTAACCTTTGCAAAGTGATCATGCTAACGCTCTGTATGCGCTGGAAGCGGAAGATCGGATTCCGTCGGTGATTTGACCATGCCAAAGGCGACGGTCGCTCCGTTGGCAAGTGCGTAATTGGCTGAAAGCGTGGGCTCGTGTTTATCATTTCCAATACCATGTGTCGTCCGAAGAGGCGATAATTTCGTTGCTGGTCATGAAGGCGTGGATTGAAGATTTCGGGTCTGTCGAACGTAATCGTGGCGATTTCGCACGCGTCATCAAAATCGAACAGAGTTGGCTAGTTCGCCACGATCCAGAAATGGAAGGCCAGAGTTATGGGGATGTCGTGCATATCGCACTGGATGAAATTCTCCTGCGGCTTGGGGTTCTCTCCTGATGGGTAGCGCATGGCATAGACGTGATATACATTGTTTCGCTTGGAAAGTTGGGCAGTCGGGGCAGGTCTTGTGTAATGACGCCTCCGGCGCGGGTGCTGGTTCAGCCATGGGGAAGAAGCACTTGGCGCACCACGCCGCCTGCATGGAGGAGGTCCAGTGCGTTGTTCAGATCCTCGAAGCTCATGTATCCTGACTTGAGCTTGTCCACAGGCATCCGGCCATCCTTCATGAAGCGCAGATATGTCGGAATGTCGCGTTCACCGATGCCGCCTCCCATGAACGAGCCGAGCAAGCTCTTTTCTTCGGAGACAAGCATCGTGTGGGGATACTCGTAGCGCGCATCGGCTGATCCGACGCCCACAAGGATAATGTTGCCGCCCTTGCAAGTCACATCATAGGCGGATGCAATCGCGGATTGCGCCCCGGATATTTCGAAGACATGGTTGGCCCCGCCATTAGTCAGCTCGCGGACCTGTTCGACCAGCGTTGGGTCTGTGGCCAGAATAGTGTCGGTGCATCCCAGTTCACGCGCGAGTGCAAACTTTTCCTCGAGAATATCCACCCCGATTATGCGGCTTGCCCCAGCTATCCGGGCTGCCATCACCGCATTCAAGCCGACGCCACCCAATCCAAAGATCGCTACATTCGCTCCCGGCCGGATTTGGGCTGTGTTGAACACAGCCCCCGCACCCGTGACGACGGCGCATCCATAAAGTGCCGCCACGTCCAAAGGAATCGCCGGATCAATCTTAATGAGTGAACTGGGCACACAGACCGCATACTGCGCAAAAGATGATATTCCGCTGTAGTGATGCACAGGCTGGCCGTTCACACTGAGCCGTCGCTCACCATTTGGAAGTTGTCCTTTGCTGCGGGCAGCACTCATGTTCGGGCAAAGGGCAGGGCGGCCGCGCAGGCAAGTCGAGCAATGTCCGCAACCGGTGGCGACCGACATGATCACGTGATCGCCGGGGCTGAGCGTGTGTACGCCACTCCCGACCTCCCTAACAATTCCGGCACCTTCGTGTCCTCCGACAACCGGAAGTGCGCGTTTGCGCATCCCCTTGATCACCGAAAGGTCCGAATGACACAGTCCCGCAGCGCGCACTTCAACCAGAACCTCGTCTTTGCCCGGGCCTTCAAGATCCACAGTCTCGATGCGGAGCGGCTGGGTCTGGCGATAGGGCATTGGCAAGCCCTGTTCATACATGACTGCCGCAGTCATTTTCATGGCTCTGTCTCCGTGCTTCGATATCGCATCGCTGCGGTTTGGCTTGTGCGTAGATGTTTAACCCTAGGTTAGAATTAGAAAATACTATAAAAATTGTCAAATCATTTATATCATTTTTATAGCGAGAAGAAAATTACCTATCTGGCGTGCGGAGAGATGATGACGCGGTCGCATGAGGTTGATCGTCTCAAGCAGATTGATGGCGCGGGAATCGGTAGCGATCAGTTCTTTGCTGATCTGGCGGCAGAGTGAGTCCGGTCGCCATCAACCAGTTTGTTGAAAGGAGGAGAGGAGGGATATCATGGATTACAATAATGGCATGCAGCAAGATGTCAGCGCAGCGATTTTGTTGCCCAAATTGGTGGAAGGGCAAGTTTCTCTTTTCCTTGGACGGTATCATCCCCGGGTCAAACCAGGCCGAGAGCGATCCACACTAGGCTCAGGACTCATTGATTGATCCAGAAGATGGTAGTTGCTGCGATTGCGATGGCTGACATGAAGGCCTGGGCGCAACGGTCGTAGCGGGTGTGGATGCGCCGCCAGTCTTTGAGTTTTCCAAACATGTTTTCGATTTTATGGCGGCTTTTATAGAGCGCCTTG
>Ga0209344_10001514_pt1 | contig 29809 bp, 25 predicted proteins | sample Cruoilmetagenom6_FD_187293 | JGI IMG/M metagenome (GOLD analysis project Ga0209344, IMG submission 187293) | Oil polluted marine microbial communities from Coal Oil Point, Santa Barbara, California, USA - Santa Barbara Oil Seep Sample 6 (SPAdes)... | ecosystem: Environmental > Aquatic > Marine... | reverse complement strand
TCTAACCAACTGAACTACCGCTCCGAATCTGGTGGGTGCTGAGGGGATCGAACCCCCGACCCTCGCCTTGTAAGGGCGATGCTCTCCCAGCTGAGCTAAGCACCCGATTCAGGGAGCGTTAGTTTACAGCATCTTTTAAAGCTTTACCAGCTTTAAATGATGGGATTTTTGCAGCTTTAATTTCAATAGTTTCACCAGTTCTAGGATTACGTCCTTGTCTAGCAGCTCTATCTTTAACAGCAAAAGTTCCGAAACCAACAAAAGTCAGTTTTTCACCGCTTTTCAATGATTCAGTAATAGTTCCAACTACAGCATCAAAACAGTCACTAGCAGTAGATTGTGATACATTAGCACTGTCAGCAACAGCTTTGATAAAATCTTGTTTTTTCATTGTATTACTCCTTCGTCTCGTTATTTTTAATTATTGACATCATTTGTCAAGAAAGGGGCATTTTATATCAATTCCAACTGCTTTTGCTAATAATTTTATATTATTTTTCTAAACAGAAAAAATACACATCAAATCACTTCAAACGTAAGCATAGCTTGCTTTTATAAGCAAGACTTTATTATTGAAACAGGGTGTTTTTTACGCCTATATTAAGTTTAAAGTTCAGATTAAGAACAAAACTTTACTATTTCATTCTTAATGACTTTTTTCATTTTGAACAGAATCTTCAGTTTTTATGATGGGTACTTCACTGGTTTCTACTGTTGTTACAGGTTTAATCTTAATTTTCTGTGACAACGCCAAGGTTAAAACCTCATCAATCCATTTTACCGGCACAATATTTAACTGTTTAGTAATCTGTTCTGGCATTTCTATCAAGTTCTTTTCATTTTCCTTAGGAATAATGACCGTCTTAACACCACCTCTTAATGCCGCCAACAGTTTCTCTTTCAAACCACCGATTGCAAGAACTCGACCCCTTAAGGTAATTTCACCAGTCATCGCCACATTGGCTTTAACTGGGTTTTGACTGAGTGCCGAAACCAATGCCGTACACATTCCTATACCTGCACTGGGTCCGTCTTTAGGCGTGGCCCCTTCTGGTACATGTACATGAATATCATATTTAGTAAACATATCAGCTGAAACACCAAATAACGATGCCCTGGACTTAACCACCGACAATGCCGTTTGTATCGATTCCTTCATCACCGTGCCTAGATGACCTGTCAAAGACAGTTTTCCAGTTCCTGGATAGGCAGCTGCTTCAATTTGCAATAAATCCCCACCCACTTCTGTCCAAGCCAAGCCTGTTACAGTACCAACCTCGTCTTCTTTTTCAGCCACACCAAAACTGACTTTCTTAACGCCCAGAAAATCTTGCAGGTTTTTAATAGAAACATTGATTGTGCTGGTTTCTTTATGGGTTAATATTTGTTTAACTGCTTTTCTCGCAATTTTTGCCAGTTCACGTTCCAAACTTCTTACGCCAGACTCTCTGGTGTAATAACGAACAATGTCTTTGATAGCAGCTTTTGACAACTTAACTTCTGATTTTTTCAAACCATGGGCTTTCAGCTGTTTTGGTAACAAGTACCTAACCGCAATTTCAATTTTTTCTTCTTCTGTATAACCTGGAATTCGTATGATTTCCATACGATCTCTCAGCGGAGCTGGAATGTTAAGCGAGTTAGCTGTCGCAATAAACATCACTTCAGACAAATCAAAATCGACTTCTAAATAATGATCAGTGAACGCGTTATTTTGTTCAGGATCTAATACTTCCAATAAAGCGGCCGCGGGATCACCCCTGAAGTCTCTTGACATTTTATCCAATTCATCAAGAATCATCACAGGATTACATGCTTTAACCTTTGTAATATTCTGAATCACTCGACCAGGCATTGAGCCTATATAAGTTCTTCTGTGCCCACGTATTTCAGATTCATCAGACACGCCACCCAATGAGAAACGACTGAATTCTCGATTGGTTGCTTTGGCAATGGACTTACCCAGAGAGGTTTTACCTACGCCTGGAGGACCTACCAAGCACATGATTGCACCTTTCATTTTAGGCGTTCTTTGTTGTACGGCTAAGTATTCAAGAATCCGTTCTTTGATTTCATCTAAACCATAATGATCTTCATCTAAAACTTTTTTAGCATAATCCAAATCAAGCTTCAATTCACTTCTTTGTTGCCATGGGAGTGCCAAGATAGTGTCTAAGTAATTTCTCACTACAGTGGCTTCCGCTGACATTGGAGGCATCATCTGTAACTTTTTAAATTCGGAGTCTACTTTTTCTCTCGCTGAATCAGATAATTTGACTTCAGCAATCTTCTTTTCTAAATCAGCATATTCTGAATGCGAGTCATCAATATCAGTTAATTCTTTCTTAATGGCTTTGATTTGTTCATTAAGGTAATACTCGCGTTGATTTTTTTCTATTTGTCCTTTGACTCTGCCACGGATTTTTTTCTCCATCACAATCAATTCCAATTCAGCTTCAATCATTGCCAATATATTTTCTAAGCGCTGATTTTCATCTAAAATTTCCAATAAATTTTGCTTGTCTTGGTGTTTGATAACTAAATGGGCAGATATGGTGTCAGTTAATTTTCCTATATCTTCAATACTGGTGATGTTATTGATGATTTCTTTGGGAATTTTCTTATGCTTTCTGACATAATCCTTAAACCGATCTTTCAACGCCCTTTTCATTGCTTTTTCTTCAGCATCACCAATTGAGCCACTGGTTTTTAATTCAGTGTAGTTGGCTTTGAAGTAATCAGTATCTTCTAGATGATGAATCGAAACTCTTGTTTTACCTTCAATCAATACTTTGTGAGTTCCATCTTGTAACTTCACCATTTGTAAAATTGAAGACAACGTACCAATTTCGTAGATATCTTCTATACCAGGCTCATCAATTTCAGGTTGTTTTTGAGCAACCAAAACCACAGGCTGGTTTGATTTCATAGCGCTTTCTAAGGCCAGCACAGATTTTTCCCTGCCTACAAACAAAGGCACGACCATACCTGGAAATACAACCACGTCTCTTAAGGGTAAAACTGACGATTTATCTTGTGGGTTTGTCATATATTCTTTTTATTCTTTAACTTGATTGGCAATTTTGCCATAAACTAAATAGGGTTTATTACCATCTTCTATAACAGCCCTATCAATAACCACTTTTTCAATATTTTCTTGATCAGGTAAGTCATACATAATATCCAACAATGCTGATTCCATGATGGTTCTTAATCCACGAGCACCTGTTTTACGTGCTTGGGCTAATTTCGCAATGGCTTCATAGGCATCTTCTCTGATTTCCAATTCGACATTTTCCATTTCGAATAGACGCATAAATTGTTTAGATATGGCATTTTTAGGTTCTTTCAAAATTCTAACCAGAGCAGCTTCATCCAACCGTTCTAAAGTTGCGGATACTGGCAACCTACCAACAAACTCAGGGATCAAACCATACTTAACTAAATCGTCAGACTCCAATCCTTTGAATAAAGCCAATTCTGCATCATTATCCTTCTGCGAAGAAACCTCAGCCGAAAAACCAATGCCAGTTTTAACTGACCGATCTTGAATGATTTTTTCCAAACCAGAAAAAGCACCACCACAAATAAACAATATATTTCGGGTGTTAACTTGTAAAAACTCTTGCTGTGGATGCTTTCGACCACCTTGAGGTGGAATTGAAGCCACTGTACCTTCAATCAACTTTAACAACGCTTGCTGAACACCTTCACCAGAAACGTCTCTGGTTATTGATGGATTTTCTGATTTACGAGAAACTTTATCAATTTCATCAATATAAATAATCCCAGACTCAGCCTTGTCAACATCATAATCACAATTTTGCAGTAATTTTTGAATGATGTTTTCAACATCTTCACCAACATAACCCGCCTCAGTGAGTGTGGTTGCATCAGCAATAGTAAAAGGAACATTCAATATTCTTGCTAAGGTTTCAGCCAATAAGGTTTTGCCTGAACCTGTTGGACCCACCAATAAAATATTTGATTTTGAAAGTTCAACCTCTTCATTGTTCTCAGAATGATTTGAACGTATTCTTTTGTAATGATTATAAACAGCCACAGCCAAAACTTTTTTAGCCGTTTCTTGACCAATTACATATTCATTCAGTAGTTCATGGATGCGTTTTGGTGTTGGCAAATCTTCTAAACTTTCAGAAAGGGTTTCTTCCATTTCATCGCGAATAATTTCATTGCATAAATCAACACACTCGTCACAAATAAACACACTTGGACCGGCAATTAGTTTGGTAACTTCTTGTTGACTCTTACCACAAAAACTGCAATGTTTTACTTCTTCTAAACTTTTGTTTTCACTCATAGATATGACACATTAATACCTTGTTAATAGAGATATGATACAGAAAATGATAGCCAATGCCTACAGGGATGGTACTAATAACTGTAATAATTAGGAGTAATATGTGGTTACTGAGCTGTTATTCAAGGTGAATAACAGCTCAGATGACATATTGTGACGCGTATTTATCTTGATTCGATCACTTGATCAATGATGCCGTAACTTTTAGCTTCTTCTGAACTTAAGAAATGATCACGGTCTGTGTCTTTGCTGAGTTTTTCCACAGACTGACCTGAATGCTTGGCCATCAACTCATTCATCTTTTGCTTCACTTTCAACATTTCTTTGGCATGAATATCAATGTCAGAGGCCTGACCTTGAAACCCGCCCAGAGGTTGGTGAATCATAATTCTTGAATTTGGCAGTGCAAATCTTTTACCAGCAGCACCTGCATTCAACAAAAAAGCGCCCATACTGGCAGCCTGACCAATACACATGGTACTGACATCAGGTTTTATGAATTGCATGGTGTCATAAATAGACATGCCAGATGTAATGACGCCACCAGGACTATTGATATATAGACTGATGTCTTTATCTGGGTTGTCAGCTTCTAAAAATAACAACTGTGCCACCACCAGATTAGCCATATGATCTTCAACTTGTCCGACCATAAATATAATACGTTCTTTTAATAAACGAGAATATATATCGAATGAACGTTCACCTCTGGCCGTTCTCTCGATGACCATAGGTACCAAATTCATTGCTTCTTCTAAGTTAACCATTATTATGCAACTGGCTTCATGACATCATCGAAAGATTTTTTCTTTTCTTTGACATCTAATTTAGACTCAACCCATTCCATGACTTGTGCTTCAATAACGTTTTGCTCAACACTTGCCATCAAATCTTGATTCTTGTAATACATTTGAATCACTTCTTCAGGTTGCTCAAAAGTTTGTGCGATGTCATTGATTTGCTCTCTTACTTTTGCAAAATCAGTTTTGATGTCTTGCTTACGAGCAATGTCTTGAATGATTAAAGTGTTTAAAATTCTGTTTTTAGCATCATCTTCAAAAGTCGAAGCTTCTGGCAATTCAGCATCAGCAACGCCCATTTGCTTAGCGCGTTGTTGTTCTTGTTGTGCCATATGTTGGCTTTCTTTAGCAACCATCGATTGTGGTAACAAAGTGTCTTTACAAGCTTTTCTCAAACCTTCTAAAGCATTTAATTTAAATGCATTATTAACAGATTGGCTTAATTCACGTTCTAAATTTTTCTTGATGTCAGCTTTAAACTCTTCAACATCACCACTTTCTACGCCAAATGATTTAACAAATTCTTCGTCAACTTTTGGTAATTTAGCTTTTCTAACATCATTAACTGTGAATGACATCTTGGCTTTCTTACCCGCTAATTCACTGACATTAAAATCCTCTGGGAATTCCAATTCAACTTCAGCATTTTCTTTGGCTTTAAGACCGATCATGGCATCAACCAATTCTTCAGGCACCTTGCTTTCACCCAATAAAACGCCCATTTTTTCAGTACCATCAGCTGGGTATTTAAGCCCTTTACCTTTTGCACTGTACTCAATAGTAACCATGTCTTTCTTAGCAATTTTTCCTTTGCTCTCTTTCCAATCTTGCTTTTGCTTCTGCAAATTGCTGATCATGCCGTCGATGTCTTTGTCTTTAATTTCCGCAACTGTTTTTTCAACTTTAATAGAAGAAAATTCAATTTCAGGAATTTGTGGCATCAGTTCAACTTTGGCTTGAAATTCAAATCCACCATTATCAGTATCTTCAGCTTTAACCACTTCAGGAGCTGCAATAATTTCCAATTCATTGTCTGTGATGGCTTGTTCAATTGAATCTTGCATCAATTGGCCCAAAACTTCTTGTCTGGCATGTTGACCGAATCTTTGTACAAGAATGTTTTTAGGCACTTTTCCTTGTCTAAATCCTTTTAGCCTGACTTCTTTGCCAAGCTCCATTAATTTAGCATCAACTTTTGTTTGTATGTCATTGGCTTCTAAAGCAATGTTAACTAAACGTTCCAAACCTTCAGATTGATCGATTGAGATTTGCATCTTTACTCCAAGTGTAATCATAAATATGGTGCGAAAGGAGAGACTCGAACTCTCACATCAAAAGATACTGGTACCTAAAACCAGCGCGTCTACCAATTCCGCCACTCTCGCATGTGTCTGTTTCTTTGATGAAAGGTATGAATGGGGTGGCCGATGGGGCTCGAACCCACGACAACCAGAATCACAATCTGGCGCTCTACCAACTGAACTACGGCCACCACAATACCTGCTTGGCGCGCCCGGCACGACTCGAACGTGCAACCCTCGCCTTAGAAGGGCGATGCTCTATCCAGTTGAGCTACGGGCGCTAAAGACAGTTTTATAAAAAAAATGGTCGGGGTAGAGAGATTCGAACTCCCGACCCACTGCTCCCAAAGCAGTTGCGCTACCAGGCTGCGCTATACCCCGACATATTTACTCTTTACTCATTTCATCAAGCTGGCGAATTTTAATACCTAAAACCACCAAGTTCAATCATAAAATAAGGTTTATTGTTCATATTTCAATGAACGATTGCAGTTATTCACTAGAATAACCATAATCCTTAAAAAATGGCGCGCCCGGAAGGATTCGAACCTCCGACCACCTGGTTCGTAGCCAGGTACTCTGATCCAACTGAGCTACGGGCGCTCAAGGGATGCGAATTATCTTGTTTTTCACCCTTGAAGTCAACAACAATTCACATCAATTTTTCAATACAAACTTTGCATTGAAAATATATGGCGGAGAGTGAGGGATTCGAACCCTCGATACGCGATTAACGTATACTCCCTTAGCAGGGGAGCGCCTTCAGCCGCTCGGCCAACTCTCCGAATATTGTTTCCTGATTCTTTTTATACTTGGTATCAGCATCAAGTCAGCGCTCCCAAGGGAGGCGCCTTATTTCGGGCATCCTGCCCTACACCCTAAAGGGTCCGCTGCGCGGTGCTAAAATGATCCAGTCATTTTAGTCAGCCGCTCGGCCAACTCTCCGAATATTGTTTCCTGATTCTTTTTATACTTGGTATCAGCATCAAGTCAGCGCTCCCAAGGGAGGCGCCTTATTTCGGGCATCCTGCCCTACACCCTAAAGGGTCCGCTGCGCGGTGCTAAAATGATCCAGTCATTTTAGTCAGCCGCTCGGCCAACTCTCCGAATATTGTTTCCTGATTCTTTATTATACACAACAGCTGTATTATTAAAGATTCAAGCCTTGTTATGGTTTTTCAACCAACAATAACAAGTCTAAGTATTGAACACATTCTCTTAATTAGAAATGGTAAGCAATGAACTTGAACTTCCTACTCAAGGGGCGCTTATTTTAATTTATTATTCTCAGAATGCAATAACAAACTTGCACCATTTATTGATTTCCCAGATTGTCTGTGTTTTCGACAGGCTCTTCCGTGTCTGTAGGTGCAGTATCATCACCCTGCTCGTTCTTAATTCTTTCATAAATTTCTTCACGATGAACCGCAATTTCTTTCGGAGCATTGATACCAATCCGAACTTGATTGCCTTTGATACCTAATACGGTTACGGTGACATCGTCGCCTATCATAAGCGTTTCGCCAACTCTTCTTGTCAAAATTAACATATTTATTCTCCTTATTATATATTCAGTTCCACGGGGACCAGAACTGTTCCAAAAAAACTTTTCTTATTTTTATATTTGCTTTTTCGCAAACAAATTAGACTATATTTCAATCTAAATGAGAAGTCTTAATTTGAGATATTATCAGCCAACTGATTCATTGATATCTCAATTGCCTGATTTAACTGCTTAGCATCCGCTTCACCGCCACCCTGCGCAAAATCAGGGCGTCCACCACCACGACCGTTTACTTGTGACAGAATAGATTTTATCAAATCACCAGCTTTGATTTGATTAGTGACATTTTTGGTCACTCCAACCATAACTTGAGCCTTGCCCTCTGAAACGATATTACCTAAAACAACAACACCTGAATCATATTTGCTTTTAAAGGCATCAATAAAATCTCTTAAGACATCTGCATTTGAATCTTTAAACACATGATGCAAGCAACTGATGCCACCAAGTTCTTTCACTTGATCATATAAATCACCTATATTTGCACTGGCTTTGGCCTTGTTTAATTCATCAATTTGTTTTTGTAACTCTTTGTTTTGCTCCAACAACCTGGCTACCGAATCACCAATCATATCCAATGGTGAATTGATCTGCGCGGCCATCGAGCGTAACTGACTTTCCTGACTTTGCATCAAAGCAATGGCTTTCTCGCCGGTTACTGCTTCAATGCGCCTGATTCCAGAAGCAACCGAGGTTTCCTGAATGATTTTGAACAACCCAATGTCTCCAGTGGCTTTAACATGCGTTCCACCACAAAGCTCAACCGAGAACCCACCAAAGTCCATCACCCTGACATCATCGCCATACTTTTCACCAAATAAAGCCATGGCACCATATGAAATGGCATCGTCATAGGGCATTTCTTTATCCACAGCAGATAAATTCTCTCTGATTGATTGATTAACCCGCCTTTCGATTTCAACCAAGTCATCGTGAACGATTGGATTGTTGTGCGAGAAGTCAAACCTCAATTTTTCCGCATTCACCAACGAGCCTTTTTGTTGCACATGTGTACCCAAAACATCTCTCAGCACCTTATGTAATAGATGGGTTGCAGAATGATTTAAAATAACTTGTTGACGATAACAGCCATCAATTTTAGCAACGAGGATTTGATTGGTTTTCAAGGCACCTGCCGTCACCTTAACTTGATGCAAATGAAACTGTCCTGCCGCTTTTTGTGTGTCGATAACATCTGCTTTAAAGCCATCACCTTCAAGGGTTCCCACATCACCTACTTGACCACCTGATTCAGCGTAAAACGGCGTACTGTCCAAAATAACAAAAGCAGAATCACCGACTCCAACGGCTTCCGTCGGCTTACCATCAACCAATACCATTACCACCTTTGCTTCTGCTGATTTGGTGTTGTATCCGGTAAATATGGTGGGCGTCAAATTCTTTATCACATCGGTAGAAATTTGATTGTCTTGCGAAAATTGTTTATGTGATCTTGAACGATTTTTCTGCGCTTCCATACATTGATCAAAGGCGTCAACATCTACCGTACGGCCATCTTCACGAGCAACATCCTGAGTCAAATCCAAAGGAAAACCAAAAGTATCGTAAAGTTTGAACGCCAAGTCTCCGGGAATCACAGTGTCATCAGTCAAATGCTTGGTGGCTTTTTGGTATTCTTGTAAGCCAATCTCCAAGGTTTCAGCAAACTTCTGCTCTTCCGCTTTCAAAGCAGATTCGATGACTTTTTGGTTTTCAACCAATTCAGGATAATCCTCCCCCATCTGTTCAACTAATGATTGCACCATTTGATAGAAAAACAAATCTTTGGCACCCAGCTTGTTACCATGCCTGGCGGCTCTTCGAATGATTCTTCGCAACACATAGCCGCGACCTTCGTTAGAAGGCAAAACACCATCTGCAATTAAAAAGGCACAGGTTCTGATGTGGTCAGCCACCACTTTCAAAGAAGGGTCATTAAGATCAGCTGCACCAGTTAACTCACTGGCTTTCTTGATTAAATGCTGAAATAAATCAATGTCATAATTATTATGTTTACCTTGCATAATAGAAGCGATACGCTCCAAACCCATACCCGTATCAACACATGGTTTAGGAAGTGGAATTAAATCTCCATTTGGCTGTTTATCAAATTGCATAAATACCAAGTTCCAGATTTCGATAAATCGATCCCCATCCTCTTCAGGGGTTCCTGGCGGTCCTCCGGCAATGTGCTCACCATGATCGTAAAATATTTCACTGCAAGGGCCACATGGTCCAGTGTCCCCCATTTGCCAAAAATTATCTTTGGCTCCAATTCTTAATATTTTATTTGCAGGAAGACCCATGTCATCACGCCAGATTTTTTCTGCTTCATCGTCTTCCTCAAAAACAGTCACCAATAACTTATCAACTGGAAGCCCCAACTCCTTGGTTAAAAAATCCCAAGCATATTGAATCGCTTCACGTTTGAAATAATCACCGAAACTAAAATTGCCCAGCATTTCAAAGAAAGTATGGTGCCTGGCAGTGTACCCAACCTGATCCAAATCATTGTGTTTACCACCTGCCCTGACACACCTTTGCGATGAAACAGCTCGGGTGTATTTTCTTTTTTCCGCACCTAAAAATACATCTTTAAACTGAACCATTCCAGCATTGACAAACAATAAAGTGGGATCATTTCCTGGTATCAGTGAACTGCTTCTTACTGATTGATGGTCTTGAGCGACAAAAAATTCAATGAATTTAGCTCTGATTTGTTGGGTCGTTAACATAAGTTATTGAGATTTCAAGTAAGCTGGAAATTTTATTGAACCACAACTCAATATACAACCTTTATTAACTGTGCTGGCCCAGATTGAACCAACTAAATCAATTAATCTTGGTTTTTCTCGAATCTTTCAACATCACTTTGAGTATCAATACCATGAGGCATGGGTTCAACTGCAGCTGCAGCGACTATGGTGTCTCCCATCGCCAAAGCCCGTAATTGCTCCAATGACTCAGTGACCTCAAGCGAACTGGGCTCAGCCGCTGCAAAACGTTGCAAAAAGTCAACTTTGTACATGTATAAACCAATGTGGTGCTTGTAATCCACATCTGATGGCATTTTTTGGGGATTTGGAAAATGCTGCTGCGACCATGGGATGGGCGCCCTACTGAAATACAGTGCTTTTTGTTGATTATCAGTTACCAGTTTAACCACATTCGGATTGAACAAATCTTCAAGCGAATTAATGATTTGATACAAAGTGCCTATGCTTGCGCTGGGATATTTCTCTACCATTGAGATGACTTGTTTAACATTGGCTGCGGGTATTCCTGGCTCATCACCTTGATAATTTAAAACCCAAGTCGAATCTGACCAACCCATTATTTGGGCACACTCAGCAATTCTATCTGTTCCGGACTGATGATCATCACGGGTCATCACTGCCTTATATCCATTCGCGACCACCAAAGCATGAATACGCTCATCATCTGTCGCTACCACCACTTGACTCGCGCCCAATTGATTGGCAGCTTCAATCGCCCATAAGATTAATGCCTTGCCCTTAAGTTTAATCAATGGCTTACCAGGCAAGCGTGTTGAGGCATATCGAGCAGGAATACACACCACAAATTCCAATTGATTCACTTCATCACCTTTTTAATTATTTGGTTTAAAGCAGCGACTGTTTTTTCAGGCATCACCACTTTGACCTTAACCACCCAAACATTAGCTAAATTCATTTGCTCACATTTAACCGCATCCTTTTCAGTAATTAACACCATTGTCTCCTTATGATCATTAAAATCTGTTGGGGTAAATTGATGGTGGTCTGGCAACGGGTGTTTAATAATCGCCATACCGACACTTGATAACAAAGAAAAGAATCCATTGGGATTGGCAATACCAGCCATTGCCACGACTTTTTGATTGCGAAATTCATTCACATCTTTGGTCTTTTGAACATGATTTAACTGATGGATACAATCAATCGCCAATTCATAATGATGCTGGCCTTCAAAATAGCCTTTAAACACCACCAAATCAACTGAGTTCAGTCGTTCCAATGGTTCTCGCAAGGGTCCAGCTGGAATCATCAAGTGATTACCGGTACGCCATTTGGCATCCAGCATCACAATCTCAGCGGCTCTTCCCAATGCCATATGTTGCATACCATCATCTGCCACGATGACATTAACTGAATAATTTTTAATCAGTGCTTTGGCTGCTTTGACTCGGTCTTTACCAACCATAACGGGTAACTGGGTACTTTTAGCCATCAACAAAGGCTCGTCTCCGGAGGCCATAGGATTGGCGTTTGGAGTGACATACATGGGCTCAACTTTTCGTTTGCCGCCATACCCCCTGGAAACAATACCCGGCTTATAACCCATTGACTTTAAATGTGTCGCCAACCAAATAACCATCGGAGTCTTGCCACCACCTCCAGCGGTGATGTTACCGACGACGATGACTGGCACCTTGAGTTGATGTGTTTTAAAAACACCCCATTGATATAATTTCGACCGCAAAGCAACAATTTTGGAAAAAATGGCCGCCGCTATTTTCGAAAAGAAACCCACCTTTCCGCCGCCATACCATCGCTTTCTGATTTTATCTTCATTCATCGTTTTACTCAGAATCTACCGTTGGCAATATTTGACTTTGTTGTAATTGTGCATAGATACCAGCTTCAGACATCAGCGCTTTATGCGTTCCAATTTGAGCCACCTTCCCTTGATTCAGCACCACCACTTTGTCTACATTTTCAATGGTAGAAAGCCTGTGTGCGATCACCAAAGTTGTGCGGTTTTTCATTAAATGCTCAAGTGCATTTTGAATGTGTTTTTCAGACTCTGTGTCTAAAGCAGAAGTGGCTTCATCCAAAATCAATAAAGGGGCATCTTTCAGGATAGCTCGTGCGATGGCAATCCGTTGTCTTTGCCCACCTGAAAGCCTGGTTCCATTGTCACCTAATTCAGTGTCAAACCCTTGATCCAATTGATTAATAAATTCCAATGCGTTGGCTTGCTCAGCCGCTTGACGAATTTGCTCATCACTACAATCTGCCTGTGCACCATAAGCAATGTTGTTCCTTACAGTGTCATTGAACAAGATAACATCCTGACTCACCATTGAAATATGCGCTCTGAGACTTTCTAAAGTGAAGCTCTGAATATTTTCATCATTGATTAAAATTTCACCCGAAGTTACATCATAAAACCTTGGGACCAAATTAACCAATGTCGTTTTACCACCACCCGAAGCACCCACGAAAGCCACGCTTTCGCCTTTTTCTATGGATAAGTTAATGTTTTCCAATGCGTTCTTATTGTTAATATAAGCAAAACTCACACCAGCAAACTTAAGTTTTATCTGTGAAGCTGAAAAATGGGCCGTTCCCGTGTCTCTTTCTGGCGTTTCATTCAACACCTCCATCACACTGTCAGCCGCAGCCATGGTTGTTTGTATGGTCGAAAATACATTTGATAAATTTTTAATTGCAGGCATCAAAGCCAGCATTGGCAGTAAAAATGACATAAAGTCTTCTGTACTCATTCCAGAAGAAGCAGCCAAGTACATAATCAATGACAAAGTCACCGCAACCAACATTAAATTTACCGACGACATCGCTTCTTGAGTTGATACAATTTTAACTTGTAACTGCCTGTTATTCTTAATGTTTTTATTAAACCGTATTTGTTCTTTGTCAGTCCCCTTAAATATTTTAACTATTTTATGGCCTTTCACCACCTCTTCTACAGTCTGAGTAATTGCGGCAATCGATTTTTGAATACCATGACCAATTTTTCGAAACCTTTTATTGATTAATTGGATGATCAGAGCCATCAATGGAAACACCAAGAATGCAGTAACTGCTAATTGCCAAGAGTAATAAAACATCACAATCAGATAAAAAACAATCGTTAACGACTCTCTGATGATGTTAACTATATTTTTAGAGACGCCATTGGCCATTTGTTCAATGTCGAAAGTCATCCTAGAAATTAAACCACCAGTGGCATGTTGGTCATAAAACTTTTGCGGCAACCTCAGGTATTGAGCAAAAACCAATCGCCTCAAGTCATTGACCACTTTACGACCAACCCATGTGAATCCATAAGCCGCCATAAAATTACCAAAACTTCTGATTAAAAAGACCCCGACTACAAATAAGGGTAGATAATTGATCCAAGTTTGATTCTGCAAAGTAAATGCATTCTCTAATATGGGCGAAAGTGACCACATAAAAAAAGCCTTCATCGCCGCATCAATGATTGCACCCAAAATAGCCAAAAAGAACACCAAACGATATGGTTTTACATAGCGCAGCAAGCCCCAATAGCTTGTCTTGGAATGTTCAGTACTCACTTGTCATCACTGGCTTGGGTGGTGGCCATAGAAACTTTCTGAAAGCCCATATTTCCTAAAACATCCATTGCCATAACCACATGTTTATGAGCGGCATTGGCATCGGCTTTGATAATCACCGGCATGTCTCTGCTGTCCTCTACAATTTTTTGTAAAGCATTTTTCAAGTTTTGGCTTTGTGCATTGATTAATTCATTGCTGTTTACAAAAAACACCCCTTTTTGACTGATAGAAATCACCAGTTCCTGGCCCTCAGATGCCACTGGATTGACACTGGCTTCTGGTAATTCAATTTTTAGCTTGGCTTGCTTTTCAAAAGTGGTACTGACCATAAAGAAGATTAAAAGCAAAAACACCACATCAATTAATGGCGTGAGGTTTAATTTTCTATTTTCGTTGTCTTGATTTGAAATTTTCATCAGATTATTTTTTGCTGATGGCATCAATGAGTTGCATCACTTGCTGTTCCATCACAATGGTTTGATCGGCAATTCTATTTTTAAAATAACGATAAAACAACACAGTTGGTATCGCTACGATTAAGCCAGCTGCCGTCGTGGTTAATGCTTGTGATATACCTCCAGCAAGCTGGTTGGCATTACCCACACCAAATTCCATGATATTAGCAAAAACTTTCATCATTCCAATAACCGTGCCTAACAAGCCCAAAAGTGGTGAAACTTCACCAATCACACTCAACCAATTCAGCGGTTTTTCAAGTTGATATGAAATGTGTCGCCCAGCATCTTCAACAGATTCAATAATTTCTTCCCTGGGGTCCATCCTTTTTCGCAAGGCTGCGGCCATCAAATACCCCAATGGTGATGTAGCGGCCAATTGATCGATGTGTTTTTGATCTAAGTTTTTCTTTTTAGACCACTCAATAACTTGACTGGGCAATTGTTCAGGTATGATTTCTTTATCGCGAAGGCTCCAGAACCTTTCACCTACAATCATCATCGCCAAAGCCATAAGAATTAACAAAAAAATCATGACAATACCGCCACTGCTGACTATTTCAAACATGCAAATTGCTCCAAAACAGGGTGTCTTTCCAACCACTTTCCACCAATCAATCGAAAAGCAGCTGGCCAAGAGTTAATCATTAAAAGCGCACAAAAGGTTGGTACTCAAACAGCCATCAATCCAATCGTATCGCATAAAAGTTGCCGTATTGTAACGGCTGCTTCATAAATATTCTGTAAAAAACTCGACCAACCTTGCAGTCGAAATGATTGACTACAACGTTGGTCACTTAGAAAATATTACCAGTGCACACCACGCATCAAACTGGCAAAAGCCATTTGTTCAGGAGTTACCTCTTTAGGTGTACCACCTTTCTCGCCTTTTGCTGCTGATGAATCTGGAAACATGTTGAATGCAGTATTCATCATCACTTCCATAGATTTAGGTGCCACCGCATGCACCACTTGAGCAAAAATACCCAGCCTTGTAGCTACCCGCTGTGGTCTTCTGATAATCGCATCTTTAATAAACAAGGCCGATTCCTCAGGCGATATGGTTGGTACATTGTTATACATTTTAGTTGGTGCAATCATCGGCGTTCGCACCAAGGGCATATTAATCGTCGTAAAGGCCACATTCAAATCATTGTACTCAGCGGCCGCACACCTGGCAAAGGCATCCAAAGCGGCTTTAGAAGCCACATAAGCTGAAAATCTAGGGGCATTGGTTAAAACACCAATTGATGAAATATTAATCACATGACCTGATTTACGTTCAGCCATACCAGGCAAAAAACCCATAATCAAACGCAAGGAGCCAAAATAGTTGAGGTCCATTGTGCGTTCAAAATCATGAAATCGATCATAAGACAAAGCAATGGATCGACGAATAGAACGACCCGCATTGTTAATCAAAAGATCAACACCGCCTAAATCTTTTAACACATCTGTGACTAATTTTTTGGCTGATTTTTCATCTGCAATATCCGCCGTATAAGAGGCCACCTTAACCCCTTTCTTTTTCAGCATTTTAGCCGTTTCATCTAATTTTTCTTGTCCACGAGCCACAATAATTAAATGCGCACCCGCATCAGCCAACATTTCAGCCACGGCCAAACCAATTCCAGAGGTCGCACCAGTAACCATCACACGTTTGCCTTTGACTCGACCAGACAAGGTCCTGTCGATAAATAAATCAGGATCCAGATTACGTTCCCAATAATCCCATAGTCTCCAAGCATATTTCTTCAACTTGGGTAATTTAATCCCAGATCCTTTTAACGCTTTTTGCGTTTCCCTGTCATCAAAACGAGTTGGATAATTGATGAATTTCAAAATGCCTGGAGGAATCCCTAAATCATTAAATATTTGGCCCCTGATGCGTTTAACGGGAGAGAGCATCATCAGCCCTTGTTTTACGGCACCTGGAATAAAATTAAAGATTCTGGCATCAACTCGCATATTCATTTGTGGCGCATTGGCCGCATCTGCGAAAATGTTCAATACATGGCCGATGCGTTTGGGGTTTGCATCAGTGATATGGAAACACCCCCCATCTAGTCCAGATTTATGAGAAATATGGTCAAGCACATCAACCACATAGTCGACTGGTACCATATTCAAACGGCCACCCTCGATACCCATCATGGGCATCCACTTAGGAAAAGTGTTGCGCAGTTTTTGAATCAATTTAAAGAAATAATAAGGCCCATCAATTTTATCAATTTGCCCCGTTTTAGAGTGCCCCAATATCATTGCAGGGCGATAAATTCTATATGGAACCTGACAGGTGTGTCTGACCACTGCTTCCGATTCGTGTTTGGTTTTAAAATACGGTTGATCAATGCCTTCTGCTTCTTCAAACATGTCTTCACGGAATACACCAGGATACATACCAGCCGCAGCAATCGATGACACATGATGGAAACATTTGGCATTAATGGATTCGGCTAAATGTACCGCGTGTGACGTCCCATCCACGTTAGCCGCCATTTGTTCTTCTAGCCCGGCTGTCATGTCATAAATAGCAGCCAAATGATAAAAGTGTTTAACCTTACCTTTCATCATGTCTATATTTTTTTTGCTCACGCCCAGACTGTTTTTAGTTAAATCTCCAGTAATCATATCGATGCGTTTCATCGGCGCATCCATTTCTTCAAGCATGGTTTTGAGTTTGGTTTTTGAACCGGACCTAACCAGCAAATATATATGCCCAGAGCGAGCAAACAATTTTTCTAACAAGTGCCTACCAACAAAGCCAGTGGCACCCGTAATGAAATATGACATTGATTTTCTCCCGTTATTTGATTGACCGTTGAATTAAAATCGTGTCAAATGATGCTAATTCAATTTTTCGATTATCTTACCATGACTGAATTAAATGATGCATTTGAGAATGCGTTGAAAGACGTAAAAAAATTAACAACCCGTCCTGATGATGCCACCATGCTTAAATTATATGCCCTTTATAAACAAGGCTCTGTCGGTGATGTTCAAGGCGACAAGCCGGGCTTTTTTGATTTTGTGGGTGCGGCTAAATATGAAGCCTGGGAAAAAAATCAAGGCATGAGCACTGATGAAGCCAAACAACATTACATAGATTTGGTTAATAAACTCGGATCCTGAGTGAATACCAAAGAAAAAATACTGCACACTGCGCTGACTTTATTTAATGAAGAAGGCGAACCCAATGTGACCACCAATCACATCGCAGATGAAATGGACATCAGCCCTGGGAATCTGTATTACCATTTTAAAAGTAAAGATGACATCATCTGGCAAATCTTCTTGCAGTATGAAAAGAAAATCAAAGAAGTGTTGGAATCACCTGATTTGAACCATGCTTCGATGAAAGACATGTGGCTCTATCTGAATATGGTATTTGATGTGATTGTCGAATACCGTTTCCTATACAGAAACCTCATTCAGTTAATGAATCGCATTGAATTCTTAAAAAGACACTTCAGACACATACTGGCCTTAAAATCACAAAAAGCACTGTACATCCTAGAACAGCTGCGCACCGAAGGCACTTTATCTGCAGACCAACGAACCACCGCCAATTTAGCCGATCAAATCGCCCTCACCTCAACTTTTTGGTTGAATTATTCAGTGGCCATTTTTGACGACAGCTTTGATGAACAGAAAAAACTGTCACACGGGATCTTTCACATCCTACAAATGATTGCCCCATTCTTAGCAGAAAAAGAACGCACCTTTTTGGATGAATTGTCTAAACAGTTTTTGTCATAAATCAACTGGCTGTTTTACTGCCAGGTAATTGCTCAATCAAATCATCACCTAACAGCATACTGGGCGTTTGATACCCTGAAGCTTGCGCATGTTCACCCAACAAGGCTTGAGCCACCATCACCGAGCCGTCGGCAGTAATCTCATAACCATTGGCCACTTCGATGCGATAGTCTTTGACTTGACCGGCCGCATTTTTCACCTCACCCCAGACAAATGTGGTCAATTTAGCCCGAGTGGCTTCATCAGGGCCTTTTACTTTTTTATCAATGCGCTTTTTAAGAAAGCGCTGCACCAAGCCCAACCCTAAAATAGGCTTGAACCAATTCATTCTTTTCATTTGTTTGACCAGACTGGGTGAACCAGGAATGTAAACTTCGATATTTGGAATCCCTGTGTTGTGGTAAGCAGTAGAAACATCACCCCATGGAATCGTCATGGCTAATTTCTCACCGCCACCAAAATCAATTTTACGGGTTTTAGCAGCCAGTGGCACAGTCATAATCTTACCATCCACCCTAACTTTACCACCCTGCGGTAACGCTTCAACCGAGGTTTTGGCAGTACCAGGACTGAAACCTGAACGTGAATCAAAACCCAATGTCAGATGAGTTGCATCCGGCATCATGGCTTTCAACTTAGCGGCCACACAATCGGTTGGTATCACATCAAAACCTACGCCTGGGCACAACACCACGCCACGATTTTTGGCTGCTTGATCTAAACTGGCAGCCAGCTCAAACACCTCGATTTCACCAGTAATGTCGATATAATGAGCTTGTTGTTTCAAACAAGCCTGCATCATCACGTTGGCTGTTTGAGAAAACGGCCCGGCACAATTCAATACCAAATCAATGTGATTCAACAAAGCATCTGATTTTTCCAACATGCCAATGTCAAAAACCCGATACTCCAAACCATATTGCTCTGCCAAAGCCTTCACTTTGGCCACACTGCGACCAGCTACTATTGGTTTCAAGCCAGCTTTGACGGCCCGTTCAACAATTAAGGTGCCAGAATATCCAGTGGCACCATAAACCATCCAATTATTTTTTGTTGGGTTTGTTTTCACTTGAACATCCTCTTAATCATTTTAACTTTTTGCTTAAAGAAATAACTGGGGAACCACCTTGAAATTCTGTATTGCCAGCGTGTTGTACTGTCACACAGCACCATAAACTGTTTGTTTTCAATCGCTGATAAAACCATCCCTGCAACATCTTCAGCGGTGTACTTTGATCGTTGCATCCAACGATTGATTTGATTTTTCACCTTGTCATCAGCACCGTGCATAGAATCAACTAAATTAGTTTGAAAAAATGCCGGACATATCACTGAAACATGGATGCCATCAGTTGCCAATTCACAACGCAAGGTTTCGCTGAGTGCCAACACACCTGCTTTAACCACATTGTAAGATGCAACACCGGGCGCCAAAGCCACAGCAGCAAATGAGGCCACATTCACAATGGCGGCATCAGGGCTTTTCTTTAATTGTGGAATAAATGCCTTACAACCACGCACCACTCCCATCAAATTAATTTGCCATTGACGCGCCCATTCTTCTTCAGTTGAATCACAAACAGTTCCTTGGGAACCAACACCTGCATTGTTAACCATCACATCAACTTGACCAAAATGTGTAATCACCTGATCTTTTAATTTCAAAAGCGCATCATTCTGACTCACATCACAATTAAAAAATTCGGCCTTAACACCCAATTGCCTGAGTGTTTCAACGGTCGTTAAACCAGCTTGTTCTTGAACATCTGCCACCGCAATGTCATAGCCTTGCTTGGCGGCTTCTATGGCCAAAGCCTGACCCAATCCACTGGCGGCACCCGTGATAACCATCACTCTGTTATAATCTTTGATTTTATTCATGCCAACATCATAACAAAAAAAGCGAACACTCACTCGCTTTTTGCTATAATCGTCATAAATATAACTGAGAAAGCCAATATGCCTAACCCGAGTTTCAGTCAAATGCTGAATGACATTGACGTCATAATCAAACAACAAGTCATTCCTCTTGAAGCCCTTTTTTTGACGCAACAATGGGACGACCTTTACCAACAGATGGATCAGATTCGTTCGCAAGTAAAGGCACAAGGATTATGGGCACCTAACTTGCCTGACTCTGTCGGTGGCATGTCATTGAGCATCACTCAACTGGGTCAAATTTCAGAAGTGACTGGCCAATCGCCCTTGGGGCACTATTGTTTCGGTTGCCAAGCACCAGATGCTGGCAATGCTGAGTTATTACATTTATATGCCAATGATTTCATTAAATCTAACTTTCTCTTGCCCTTGGCCAACGGTCAGATCAGAAGTTGTTTTGCGATGACTGAACCACATACCGCCGGCTCCAATCCAACCATGCTCGATTCAACCGCTGAATTAATCGATGGCTATTGGGTGATTAACGGCAGAAAATGGTTCACGACAGCAGCCGACGGCGCTCAGTTCACCATCGTAATGGCTGTTACTGATCCAGAAGCACCTAAACACCTCAGAGCGAGCATGATTATTGTTCCCTTAGATAACCCAGGCTTTAAAAACATACGCAACATTTCAGTCATGGGCCATTCAGGATCAGGCTATTTTTCACACAGCGAAGTTGAGTTTAAAAATTGTAAAGTACCAGCCAATCATTTAATTGGCGAACAAGGCCAAGGCTTTAAAATGGCTCAACAACGTTTGGGTCCTGGTAGAATCCACCATTGTATGCGTTGGATTGGCATTGCAAATCGTTGCTTTGAATTGATGTGCCAACATGTGCTACAACGAGCCATCACACCCACCAGCACTTTGGCCGACCAAGCTGTGATACAAAGCAAGATTGCAGAATCCTTTGCCGCCATCAATGCTTCTCGCTGTTTGATTATGGAAACGGCTAAAATCATTGACGAACAAGGTTTCGATGCAGCCAAACACCACATATCGATGATTAAATTTGAAGCCGCCAATATGTTACAAAAAGTGGTTGATAATGCTTTGCAATCAATGGGTGCATTAGGTATGACTGATGACAGCATTGTTGCCTTCTTTTATCGTGAAGAACGTGCAGCACGCATTTATGACGGCCCAGATGAGGTTCACAAATTATCTTTGGCAAAAAGTCTACTTAAAAATTTCCGATGAACCTAAGTTATGAAGCTTTTGTTGCTGAGTTTGACACCTTAATTGGTGATGAATGGACATGTATATTTGATTTATACCATGAGAAGTTAAATTTAAAAAACCGCAACATTGCCACTAAAAAGTTCAAAACCATAATTGAATCAGTCTTCAAGCTGTCACACACCAAAGGTTTTAAAGCCATGACGCTGCGTGATCTCAGCCAAGAATCTGGAATCAGCATGGGTGGTTTATACAAATACTTCGCCAATAAAAATCAGATTGCCGAAATGATTCATGCCACCATGATTCACATGGCCAGTACCTGTATAAAAACAAAAGAAAATCAACACCAAGACCCCGTGTTTGAATTGAATGAATTGTTAGCCAGACATATCTATATCAGTGAACGCTTGAAAAAATGGTTTTACTTCGTATTTATGGAATGTAAGAGTTTAGACCGAGAATTGTTGGCCACCATCATTGCCTCTGAACAATTCATGGAAAATGAAATTCTCAAAAGAATCTTAGGCGCCAATCAACAAAACCTCAGCCAATGCACCAACCCAGATTTTGTCTCCGCCATGCTTAAAGTTATGCTACAAGAATGGTACCTCAAATCATGGAAATACCAACAAAAAAACATCAACGCTGACCAATACGTCGCTAATTTATTGCTCGCCGTATACCAACTCATCCAGGTTAAATAATGAATTCACAGCAACAACAAAACATCGCAGCACATTTAAATAAGCACCTGAATATATCGGGAGACCTTAGTTTCAAAGCATTTAAAGGTGGCGCCTCAAACCTGACCTATTCAGTCAAAGATAACCACAATGAATGGATCATGCGCACATCGCCTGCCGGCACCAAAGCCAAGGGCGCGCATGACATGCAACGTGAATTTGAATTATTGAAACAATTAAACCCAGTATTTCCTTTGTGTCCTGAAGTTATTTTACTCTGTCAGGACACCACCGTTTTTGATCGGGATTTTTATTTAATGAAGCCCATTAATGGCATCATCATCAGACAAAAACTCCCTCCTGTATATACTGACGCTGACTTAAGCGTGCTGTGTAAAGAATTAAGCCACGTACATCATCAACTGCATCAGGCCCCAACTGATCAGTTACAACGATTCAATAAAGGCCCAGGCTATATTGACCGTCAAATATCCGGCTGGGTACACCGCTACACTCGCGTCATTCCAGAAAAAGACATCGCAGAACCTGTGATCAAGTGGCTGGTTAATAACCAACCCGATGACCATCGAGATTACACCTTAATTCACAACGATTACAAATTTGACAATGTGGTATTTGATCCGAATAACAGCAGTAAAATCATTGGTGTTTTAGATTGGGAAATGACCACCATTGGTGACCCACTGATGGATTTGGGATGTTCATTGGCTTATTGGTTTGAAGCCACCGATCACGAATTACTTAAACAAATCAGCATGATGCCTACCTATTTAGATGGCATGCTGACCCGAGATGAAATGGTTCACCAATACTGCCTTGCCAGCGGCCAATCAATCGATAACTACCACTACTACTATATTTACGGCTTATTCAGACTGGCAGTGATATTACAACAGATTTACTACCGCTATGAAAAAGGCCAAACCGACAACCCAGCGTTTAAACCACTGGGGATGATCCGTGATTTGGTACTTAAACAAGCACTGACTCACCTTACCTAACCCTATTTAAAATATAACAAGAGAAACACATGACCCAATTCGAAAACAAAGTTGTCCTCATTACTGGTGCCAGTCGTGGCATTGGTGAAGCCATAGCCCATCAATTTGCAGCGCAAGGGGCTCAAGTGATTGTCAGCTCACGCTCACAAGACGGTATTGATGCCGTTGCCAATGCCATCAAAGCCAAAGGTGGCAAAGCAATCGGCATCACGTGTCACAACGGTGACAAAGCATCTCGTGAAGCCTTGATAAAACAAACTGTTGATCAATTCGGCCAATTAGACGTAATGATTAATAACGCCGCCGCCAACCCTTATTTTGGTAATGTCTTGGACATGGGTTTTGAAGCCATTCAGAAAACCATCGAAGTCAACATCGAAGGATACTTCCACATGAGTCAATTAGCCGGACAACAAATGCGGACGCAAAAATCAGGCGTAATCATCAACACTTCATCGGTCAATGGTCGAGTCGCTGGCTTTAACCAATCACTCTACTCAGCTTCTAAAGCCGCCATCATTTCAATGACCGAAAGCTTTGCCAAAGAATGTGCTCAGTTTGGCATTCGCGTCAATGCGGTTTTGCCTGGATTAACTGACACCAAATTTGCCTCAGCCCTGACCCAGAATGATGCCATGCTGAAAATGATTCTGCCCCAAATTCCTTTGGGCCGCATCGCACAGCCCGAAGAAATTGCTCCGGCTTATTTATTTCTCGCCTCAGATGCAGCGAAATACATCACCGGCATCAGCCTGCCTGTAGATGGGGGTCTACTGGCTTAAGCACGATATTATGTCGCTCAAACAAAGCAATCAAGAGGACAAACAACTCATTAAAAGCTTTGTTAGAGCGCCTAAACACAGTAATGGCTTGGAGATACAAAACCACCTGCTATCCTGATGAAGTGAACAGGAGGTCCAAGGACAGTTGTTGAAAACAAACTTAAACAATCAACTCTTCGACCCTGATTGTTACTTGTTTACAAATTGTTTCACATAATGGCGTTGCAATTGCTAAAATAATTGGCAGCGTAATAATGGAGAACACAATGAAAAAGCATTTAACCTGGGGATTGATCTTAGTTTCAAGTTTGGCATTTGCTCAAACTGCAAAAAAGGAATTAGAACAACTGTCAACAAAAAACAACTCATCTGAAACACAATACAATCAAAGTAAAAACCAAAAAAACAACAGTGCCAATAAATACGGTTCTGGTGACAGGTTTATGTGCGAGTCTTACCGAGGCCAAAGACAACATTGTGCTGCCGACACATCAGGAGGTGTGAGACTGGTAAAACAGATTGGCTATAACTCATGTCAAGGTAACTGGGGTTATGATTATTACGGGGTTTGGGTTGCCAATGGATGTCGTGGTGAATTCCAAATCGATCGATACCAAGATTATTATGGTCAAACAAATGATGTGATTCGCTGTGAGTCATACAGCCAACGCAGACAAACCTGTGCACGCGACTTAAAAGGCGCTGAAGTCTCATTGATTCACCAATTGAGCAACCAAACTTGCCAAGGCAATTGGGGCTACAACTACAACGAAGTTTGGGTGTCGAAGGGTTGTAAAGCAGACTTTTACGTTTCCCATCGCAACAATGGTCTCCCACAAACTAACAACAACGGCATTGTAGAGTGTCGATCTGTTGGCAACACAATCACCAATTGCCAAGTGCCTGATTTACAAAGTGTTGAATTGATTGACGAGTTAGGTAACCAGTACCAAGGATCATGTCGTGGTAACTGGGGATATTCAAGTCATGGCCTTTGGGTCCGTAGTGGCTGTCATGCTCGTTTCCGAGTGACCGAATACCAAGAAACCAGCCACTCAAATAATGGACACAACAACCCAGGTAACCAAGGAAATGAAATAATTTGTGAATCCAACTATGGCCAAGTAAGAACTTGTCAAACCGATACCCGTGGCGGAGTGGATTTTGTACAGAACCTCTCTAACATCAGTTGTGACAACCGCTGGGGCTATGACGCCAATGGCATATGGGTCAAAGATGGTTGTCGTGCCAGGTTTGTGACCTACCCTGATGATAGCGTGGTTAACCAACAAGTTATCAGAGAATCATTGACCGTAAAATGTAAGTCCAGGCAAAACAAAATGAAAATCTGTGACACCAAAGGCCCTTTCATAGATGTAGAGTTTAAACGTGAAATCAGTAAAGGCAAATACCCTTGCGAAGGCAACTGGGGCGTTAACCCTAAAGGACAGTTATTTGTAGTTAATAGCTGTTATGCGGAATTCAAAGTTTACCGCTGATACATTTAAACTACCGTGTTACTCAAGCCCAGCCATGGTTGTCTGGGCTTTTTTTGATTAATTTATCTGGCAAAATCAAAAATATCTGCTTTTACAACCACAAACATTCAAAATCATTGATAAAATCAAAAAAAATAGCTCAACAGTCAAATTTCACAAATTAATTTAACAATCTGAAATAAGGCATGGTTCTAGCTATTTTCAAGTTATCTTCTATACAACCAGTCAAGTCAACTCATATGAAAAACACCACAAAAGCAGAATCTAAAACCACACTTTTTCAAGTATTCAAGCGTTTAATAAAACACATTAAGCCTTACAAATATTTAGTGCTGGGTACCATGGTGTTGACCCTTATAGGGTCTTTCCTGGCTCAAGTGAATGCACTGGTCCTAAGATACACCGTTGATGAACTGACACTGTTAAAAGAAGCCAGCAGCAACTTGCAAGAAGGTTTCTCTCTGTTACTGTTGATTTCCATCATCTTATTATCTAAAGAAATACTTTATGGCTTGATTCAATTTGGTCAGAATTACTATGGTGAAAAGATGCGGATATTTGTTTCGAGGGATTTTTCGCAACAAATTGTCGATAAAATATTAACCTATAAAATGGCCTTTTATAGCGCCTCTGAAAATGAAAGCGGCAAGCTACAAACTCGAATAGACATGGGTATTTCGAGTTTGACACAATTGGTTAAAATATTTTTTCTCGACATCCTGCCATTATTTTCAATCGCCATCATTGCGCTGGTGTTTATGTTTCAGGCCAATGTATACGTCGGCTTTGTCAGTTTAGGCATCATTCCAATTTTCTTTTTTATCAGCAGCCTACAGGCCAAGAAACTGAAAAACTTCAGACGCAGAATGCGTGGTTACAGAGAAACCAGAAATAACAACATCATCAGCCTGATTGAATCAATCACGGTGATTAAATCATTCACCAGAGAACCGTTAGAAAGTAAAAAAAATGCAGACATACAGCTTGATATAACCCAAAACCAAATGAAAACCCGTCAATTGAGTTTTCTTTTTGACAGTGTAAAAACGTTTATAGAGCAGTTTGGGGTGGTGATTATCATCATCATGACCGCCTATTTTGTGTTGAACGGCTCGATGACCATTGGCGCGATTATGTTTCACATTCTGTTGTTTAATAATGTCACCGCCCCGATTCGACAATTGCATCGAATTTACGATGAAATTCACAACGCCTTGATTTATTCCGAATCGTTTTTTGATATTTTGGATGCAGCAGACCAAGTTGAATCCAGTGGAAAATATATCCCTGAAAAAGTCACAGGAAAGTTTGAAGTTAAAAACGTTGATTTTACCTACCCCAATGGCACACAGGCTTTACGAGATGTTTCGATGCTGATTAAACCCAATATGATCAATGCATTGGTCGGATTAAGTGGTGCCGGGAAAAGCACCATGATCAATTTAATGGATAAATTTTATCAACCCACCAAAGGACAAATTTATTTAGATGGCATCGACCTGGCAGAATATGACACCCATTGGCTGAGACAGCACATTGGGCTGGTGCTGCAAAAGAATCACATATTTAATGGTTCTATCAAAGAAAACATCATGTACGGTGCAGAAAGTGCCAGTTTTGAAGAGGCCATAGATGCCGCCAAAAAAGCCCACATTCACGACCAAATCATAGGCTTACCTGAAGGCTATGAGTCAAAAGCCAACCTGTTATCCGGTGGCCAAAAACAGCGTATTTCTATCGCCAGGCTGTTCCTTAAAAACCCACCCATTATCTTTCTGGATGAGCCCACCGCGAGCCTCGATGCGGTTGCTACAGAAGAAATCAAAAAGAGCCTGGATTCGATTAAAGAAGGCCGCACAGTGGTCATCATTTCTCACAGTATTTCTCAAATCATCGATGCCGAGCATGTAATTATTTTAGAAGACGGTAAATCCATAGAGCAAGGCACACACAAAGAATTGTACGACAACAAAAGTGCCTACTACGACATTTTTAACGCCATGGCCAACAGTCTGAACATAGATAAAATAACCCATACCATGAGTGAATAAGTTCAATTGGGTGACTCACATTGCGTGGTCCAAGCCTTCACCGCATCAATCCATTCAAATCTTGACCATGAAAAAGCATGGTCGCCAGAAATGATGTCATGGGTCAAAGTAATTTCAGACTGTCAAAATTGAATTCAACCAAGGCCAACAGGTGACTTGCATCAATTTCAGCCGGGTCGCGTTCTGAGCCTGGATTAGTCGCACATGCAGCCAATGTTAATGACAACAAAATAACAAGGTATCGATTGATTTTCATCATAATTCCTAACCTAGTTAAAATTAAAAACTGATTTGAGTCCTCAAATTGGCCGAAAAATGTGTGCGTTATTACACCTGTAAAGACTTGAGCGTCTATGCTGTATTACCGGTCATTGTAAGGATAATTCACGGGTGGACGCCAATAGCTATTTTCATCACTGAGTGAATACAACACAAACGCAGAGAAAGCCCAAGTAGCAGTCAAAGCCAAAAAAATGTAACTAATAAAGTAAATCACCAACCACAGATATGAGTTTAAATCGTTTATTTACCCTTAACCACGATACTGTTTTAGGTAGCGTTTCTCAAAAAAACGTTTGGCGTAATGCATGATGCGCAAAGGCGGTAAAAATGTGGCGCCTTTGGTATTGCGTTTGATAAAGATACCATGACTGAGTGTATCAATAATACATAACAGCTCATGATGTATTTTATCCAGTTCACTGCTGTCGTTTTGTAACAAGCGCAAGGCATTGGTCGCAGCAACTTTGGCTTGAATGTCAGCGGCGTGCGCTTGTTTTGGCTGCCAATCAGGGCCAGGAAAACTACCCGCATCACCAGCCACATAGACATGCTTGAAGCCATCGACCTGTGTGTATTCATTGGCACATATCATGCCACCTGGGGACTGCGGTAAGTCAGTGTTTGCCAACCAAGCTGGGGCGGTCATACCTGGCATAAAAAGAATTAAATCAGCAGCAAGCTCACCACCTTCGGTGATCACACTGTGATCAGTAAAACCTTTCAACTTGTGTCCAAGGTGCGTTTCCACACCCCGCTTTTGCATTAACTGCATCAGCTTTCCAGGCACATCAGGACCTAAGCGGACACCAGGTTTGTCTTTGGGGTTAAAAAACACCAGTTTAAATCGATCGCGACGGTCTTGTTTGCGCAACAAGGTTTCAATGATAAAAACAAATTCAAACATGGGGCCACCACGCATAGCGGCAGGTTCATTGGGATTACCGCCAAAGCCCAAGGCAATGGTGCCTGACTTCATCGACGCGAGTTTATCGCGAATAGCCTCACCCACTTGAATACCTTCACATGGAGTCAACACATGTTCAATACCCGGTAGCTTTTTAATAAAGCGACCACCACTGGCAATGATCAAAGCATCGTTTTCAACCACATCGTTTTCGGTATACACCTTACGACCGCCATCAGTCAGACGATTCACTTTTCCGGCGACAAAACCAACCCGCATTTTTTTGAAATAATGGGTCAGGTCAACACGCAAATCATCGGCTTGACGCAAGTCTGTAGGTAACCAGATAATACTGGGCAAATAGATGAATTCAGCTTGTGGGGCGATCACCGTAATTTCAACATCTTTAGATTGTTTTCGAAGCGTTTTTACCGCAGTAAGTGCAGCAAAACCGGCGCCGATGACTGTTATACGCATGGTCATAAGATTAATTTGGCGCCTCAAATTGCATCGCCCACCCCATAACCACGATGACAAAATACAGCACAACAGCAAACCAGTTCTGGTCTATAAGGTGTTTGTTGAGACGACTGAGGATCATCATTGTGCACTTCTTAATTCAGCAAGCACCGCTTCGCCGCGAGTGATCTGTTCATTAATAATGTACTGCAGGACGAGTTTGCCATAAAGTAAAACCTGGAACTGTTGCCTAGTGTCATCAATCAGGTCCCATTCATACTTTGCAAAAAAATTATCCAATGTCGGATCAAAATCAGGATTAACATGAATCGCATGATGAAAACCATCATGAGGCATGGAGATTCGCTGCAGAACCAAAGAAGACAGTTCGACCTGTTGGGTGCTTATTTCGTGGTATTGCACCAACGCAGTTCGAAGCTTTGGCGATGACAACTCAGACAACCCTCCAGATGACAGAA
>Ga0209344_10001513_pt1 | contig 29814 bp, 26 predicted proteins | sample Cruoilmetagenom6_FD_187293 | JGI IMG/M metagenome (GOLD analysis project Ga0209344, IMG submission 187293) | Oil polluted marine microbial communities from Coal Oil Point, Santa Barbara, California, USA - Santa Barbara Oil Seep Sample 6 (SPAdes)... | ecosystem: Environmental > Aquatic > Marine... | reverse complement strand
GTCATTTTTAGCAAGGGTTTTTCAATCCATAGATGGTGCACAATGCTGTAGATTGATATGCTGGCCAGAATAATGACAGGTGCCAGCTGCAACAGCCAATCATGATTTTTCATGACAGTCATCAATCCCATTTGGCCAAACACAAACAATATCGGGATATGTGATAAATAAATGCTGTAAGAGGCGCCACCAAACAACCTCGAAAACCTCGGCAAAAAACGTGTACCCCGCAGTTCTGTCTCAATCGCCCCAGCAACCAATAACATAGCAAAGACACCAAATAGGGCAGTTCTTTCTGGCATGTAATATCCCTGAGCCAACAAACCATTGGGTAATATATAGGTATTTTGGTACCACAGTGTAAAAATAAAAACCAGCATAGCTGCTGTTAAGGTAGCCGTTAAATGCTTCAAGCGAAAATGTTCAAAGAACATGCCAATGGCACAACCACTTAGAAACTGTAAACAAAATGGAGAAAAGAAAAAGGTATAAAAGTGGCTGGTATAAGGAAAATTTTCAACTGAATATATATCGTATTTAAAGATGGCAATACTTTGTATCAACACAATGGCCAGAGCAAAAACAAGCAAAGCTTTAGGCAACAAACGACTTGGCAACAATAGCAGGAAAGCAAACAAGACATAAAAATACATCTCATAAACCAAAGTCCAAGTCACTTTTAGTAGCAAATTTACCATGTTTAACTCTGTTAGAAAGAACGAACTGATGAAATTAACGTCAGTGAACTTACTGGTATCAAGAAACCACAGCAACAAACACAGGAAGATAAAGTAGGGCCAATAACCCATGTATATTCTGGCTGCTCGATTGTACAGAAAGTGTAATGGTGTTTTTCGTTTGCCTTGACGACTGCTTGATATCCATATGACATAACCACTGATAACAAAAAACACATCGACACCAGCATAACCAAACTGGTGAATGAAATTAAAAAACGGACTGAAAAAGGATGAGGTGTTTTTAAAATGTGGAGCCATGTGAAAAAACACAACAGCCAAAGCGGCCCAAGCTCTTAAATGTTGGATATTTAATATCATGTAATGTCTGCTTTTTACGTTCTTTTAATGTCTATAGGGTGGTTGAACAGGAAACAAATGTATTCTGATTGTACTGTTTTTTAATCGAAAGTGTCCTGAATACCAGCTAAATTTTAAAAATAAAGCCGACTGACTTGTGCCCTGTTACAATAATCCAATCTAAGCTTAACTAAATTGACTCAACATGCGTGGACAAGCACCTCCAGAAACCAATCAAGCAGAAAATTGGTCTGTTCTCAAGCAACTGCTGCCTTATTTGTCAGAATATAAATGGCGCGTGTTGACGGCATTGTTGTTTTTATTGGCTGCAAAATTTGCGACCACAGGAATGCCATTTTTAATCAAAGGAATGGTTGATCAGTTAAGTGCAGAAGAGAAGAATGTAACTGCGTTAAACGGTTGGGTATTTGCGCCTTTGGGATTGGTTGTTATATATGGTGCATTGCGTTTTGCACATGTGTTATTTGGCGAGATTCGTGACACATTGTTTGGTCGAGTTACTGAACGCGCCATGCGACGGATTGCACATGAGGTTTTCGTGCATTTGCATTGTTTAGATTTGGACTATCATTTGAATCGCAAAACAGGAGGAGTCAGTCGTGACATAGAGCGTGGAGTCAGTGGTATCAGTTTTTTGATGCGCTTTATGGTGTTCAGTATTTTACCTGCTTTGATAGAAATCATGCTGGTGGTGGGTATTTTATTATTTCAGTATGGTTGGACATTTGGTTTAACCACTTTGATTGCTATTGTGGCCTACATTTTATATTCAGTTAAAATCACCAATTGGCGCAAAGCTTTCTTAAGAGAAGCCAATACTGCAGATTCAAACAGTAACAGCCGTGCGATAGATTCTTTGTTAAATTATGAAACTGTAAAATATTATACCAATGAGAATTTTGAGGCTCAACGTTATGACGCCAATCTAAAACGTCTAGAACAGGCCAAACGTAAAAATAGATTGTCATTATTTGCATTGAATGGTGGGCAAGCACTCATCATCAGTTTGTCAATGACAGCCATGATGTTGTTGGCAGTATTGGGAGTACAAAATGGTGACATGACAGTGGGTGATTTTGTTTTGGTCAATGCCTTTATGATGCAATTGTTTATTCCCTTGGGGTCATTGGGTTTTGTGTACCGAGAAATTAAAACATCCATGATTAATATTGAACAAATGTTTAATTTATTGGCCATTGAACCAAAAATAAAAGATGTTCCAGCTGCCAAGGAATTACAGGTATCACAGGGCCAAATTGAATTTGATGAAGTGGTGTTCAATTATCGGCATGACCGTGACATCATTAAGGGTGTGAGTTTCAAGGTAACATCAGGACAGACCCTGGCTGTGGTGGGCGCCAGTGGTTCTGGAAAATCCACTTTGGTAAAATTGTTGTTTCGTTTTTATGATCCAATTTCAGGCGTCATCAAAATTGATGGACAAGACATCAAACAAGTGACCCAGGTGTCTCTCAGGAAGGCCATTGGTATCGTGCCACAAGACACGGTTTTGTTTAATGACTCCATATTTGAGAACATCCGATACGGTCGTCCAGAAGCCAGTGATGTTGAAGTGTATCAAGCCATCAGCTTGGCTCATTTGGATGGTTTCATTGCACAATTACCAGAGGGCGTTGAAACCAAGGTGGGAGAGCGTGGTCTCAAACTTTCAGGTGGTGAAAAACAACGGGTTGCCATAGCAAGAACCATATTGAAAAAGCCACCCATTATGGTGTTTGATGAAGCCACTTCATCACTGGACAGTAAATCAGAACAAATGATTCTCAAAGCCATTCAAGACATTGCACAAGATACCACCAATCTGGTCATTGCTCATCGATTGTCAACCACAGTCAATGCAGATCAAATCTTGGTGTTGGAACAAGGTCGCGTTATTGAGCGTGGTAACCATACCACTTTACTGGCGAAAAAAGGGGCTTATGCAGAATTGTGGGCAGCCCAGCAAAAGGACATTAAGAAACCCATAAGTTGATTCTGAACATCAAAACAAAGTCCCTTTGCGCAACTTTAATAGAGCTAACCGGCAGTGAATAAAACCAAACCAAGGTTCAAGCGGTTAAAAAGCGCCGTAGTGCAATGAAATCTGCCGCAATGGTTTGCGACAAATCTGCAGATTCAGCACAGTCTGCTATGGCCTGAGGTAATGGCAGTTCTGTCTTTAATATGGTCTCAACTGTAGATTTAAATTTGGCTGGATGAGCCGTGCCGAGGAAAATACCAACTTCTTCTGCAGTCAATGTGTTTTGCAAGCCATGGTAAGCCACCGCAGCGTGAGGTTCACTGATGTAGCCAAGATAATCTAATTGTTTCAGTGTTTGTGCTGTGGTGACTTCATCAACGGCTAAACCTGACAGTAAATTGCGATTAAATTGGCCTGATTCAATCATGTATTCAATTCGTGGCCAATTGTTTGGTTTGCTGACATCCATGGCATTAGATAAAGTTTCCACTGTGGCATGGGGATCCCAGACACCATTTTTGAGGTATCGGGGAACTGTGTCATTGAGGTTGGTGGAGGCAATGAATCGTTTAATTGGCAAACCCATACTTTTGGCTATGATGCCAGCACATAAATTGCCGAAGTTACCACTGGGCACTGCCAAGACGGTATGTTCTCTTTGGGTTTGAGGTAATTGAGCCAATGCATCAAAGTAATAACAAACTTGTGCAAATAAACGACTGACATTGATAGAATTGGCTGAATTTAGACCGATGGCTTTAACCAGAGCTTGGTCATCAAAACATTGTTTTACTAATTTCTGGCAATCATCAAAAGTACCTTCGATAGCAACAGTGCGGATGTTTTCAGCTAAGGTGGTGAACATTTTCTGTTGTAACTCACTGATTTTGCCTTTGGGAAACAGAATCACCACATCAATGTTTTTTAGTCCATGAAAGGCGTGTGCGACAGCGGCACCAGTGTCGCCAGATGTGGCTGTAAGGATGGTGATTTTTTCAGTTTTGTTATTTTGATTGCTTGTAAAGTGTTGTAAACAATTAGCCATAAACCGAGCACCAAAGTCCTTGAATGCCAATGTGGGCCCATGAAATAATTCCAAACAATAAGTCTGTTCATGGACGTTGATTAATGGCGAGGGGAACGCATAAGTTTTGTCGATAATGGTTTTGAGTGCTTCGTCATCTATGTTCTCATGTACGAAAGGACGCAATACAGAAAAGTTCCTGACTGTAGTGGGCATTTCAAGCAAATCACCTACATCAGCCAATGTTGGAATTTTTGCAGGAAAAAATAAACCTTGGTTGTTGCCTAAGCCGGTTTTAACTGCAGTGGCAAAATCTACAATTTGTTGTGGGTCTTTGAGGTTATTGAGTTTCATGATGATGTTCCTTGTGTGATGGGCCGTGTTCCCATTGTGTCGGCTTGACAAATGGCCACAAAGCCTTGTTTGGACTGTAGGTAATTTGTTTGTAACCAAGCAGCTTGTCTTTGTGCTGTTTGTAGGTCATCACAGGCCGAAAAAAGGGCAGGGCCAGAGCCGGATATTCCCACTGCTAAGCTGTTCATGGCCAATAGTTCAGTTTTGGCGTGATTAAAATGAGGTAACAAAGCTGCGCGGTATGGTTCTGCAACTTCATCTTTAAGTAACGCAAAAGCCAAGGCTTTGTCTTGTTGATAACAAGCAGCCACAAAACCGGCTAAATTTTGACCAAATCGAATCAATGTAGAACGCGAATACTTGGGTGGAAGTAATTCCCGAGCCGCTTGGGTACTGATTATCACATCAGGGTAAGCCAATACCCAATAAATATCTTTGAATAAAGGCAACGCGCATGCAATTTTTTCTTGGTTATTCAGCATCAACTGCAGGCCACCTAAAAAACAAGGTGCGACATTGTCATAATGTAATGATCCACTGATTTTGGCTTCAGCCGCGCCCATTAAAAGCAACAATTGATTGTTGGTAAAAGGCTGTTGATAGAAACCATTTAATGCTGCAAATGCCGCCACAACAGAACAAGCACTCGAACCTAAGCCGCTACACACAGGAATGTTTTTGTGTAATGTGATTTTAACGCATTGAGTGGCTATGTGCTGGCTGTTTAACTCAGCCTCAAAAGCATTTAAAACATGCCAAACAATATTGGATTCTTTGTCAGCAGGTAGTCGGTCAGCATATTTTCCCTTGAGTACAAAGGTGTTTTTAGTGGCAGTTTCAACTTCAACCACATCACCTAAAAGTTGTCCATCAATGGGGTGTAATGCCAAGCCCAAAGAGTCAAAACCCACACTGACATTGCCAATGGATACAGGTGAAAAATATGATACATGCTTGCCCATCTTAATGCTCCTGTTCCCATGATAAGGTTCTTAATAAATCACCGAATAAGCCGGCAGCAGTGACTTCTGCACCCGCACCGTAGCCACGAATAATGAATGGTTTGGGTTGGTAGTATTGTGTGTTGATGGCCAATGCATTCTCACCTGCTTCAATTTCAAACAAGGGGTGTGCTTTGTTAACGGGCATGATTTTTACACTGCATTTGTTGTTTTTTATGACAGCCACATACTTGAGTTTATGTTGTTTGGCTTGTGCAGAATCAATTAATTGTTGAAATTCTGCATCATAATTTGGTAGTTGGCGCATGAATTCATCACCGTCTGAAATGTTTGCTAAATATTCTGGCACCACCGCTTCTAATGCAACATCATTGAGCTCCAGTTCCAATCCAGCTTCACGTGCAATAACCAGTACTTTACGAGCCACATCCATGCCATTCAGGTCTTCAGCTGGGTTGGGTTCTGTGTAACCAAGTTTACGTGCTTTGTCAGTGGCTTCAGATAAACTTAAACCACGATGAATTTCACCAAAAATATATGACAACGAACCTGATAAAATACCTTCAAATTGTAATAACCGGTCTCCAGCCCTGAGTAAGCTCTGTAAATTGTCAATCACTGGAAGACCTGCACCTACATTGGTTTCATACAAAAAGCGCCGTTGCCGTTTGGCAGCCATGTTGTGTAATTTATGGTAATAAGACAAGCTGTCGGTATTGGCCTTTTTATTGGCGGTTACCACATGAAAGTTGGCTTCCAAATAATCTAGGTATCTCATGGCTATGTCTTGATTGCTGGTACAATCAATGATGACTGGATTGGTTAAATGAGCTGAACGCACAAAGGTTTTCAGGCGCGTCAGTGACAAACCTTCGTCACAGCTTGCTAATTGATCTTCCCACTCATTCAAATCGATTCCTTGACCTTGTAACAAGCATTGTTTGCTGTTAGCAATTCCTACCAAGTTCAAATCAATGTTTTTACTGCTGAGCCAGTCTTTTTGTTTTTTAATTTGTTGAATCAGCTGTTTTCCAACCGTACCACAGCCAATTAAAAAAGCATCAATTCTTGGTTTTTTAAGAAACAATTGTTGGTGACAAATAACCACGGCGTCTTCAACTCTTTTGGCACGAACGACTGCCGAAATGCTTCTTTCCGATGAATCTTGAGCGATGGCAATGATGTTCACTCTGGCATGAGACAAGGCGCTAAAAAAGCGACTGGCGGTGCCTTTTTGTTGGTGCATACTGTCTCCAATTAAAGTGATGATGGCTAAATTTTTACGGCAATCAATAGGCTCTAATAAGCCATTTTTTAATTCTAATCTGAAAGCTTCGTTCAGGTGTTTGACTGCTTGATTGGCTTCATTACCAGGCACACAAAAGCTGATGCTGTATTCAGAAGATGATTGGCTGATTAAAATCACTGAAATTTTTGCAGCACTCATGCTCTCAAACACTCGAGCCGCCATACCAACCATGCCCTTCATGCCTGGGCCTGAGACATTTATCATGGCCACATCAGATAAATTTGAAATGGCTTTAACTGCTTTTTCTTGGCCGGTTTTAGCTGAAATCAATGTACCCAATTGTTGTGGGTTTGACGTATTTTTTATCACGCATTGGATGTGGTTTTTAGCCAATGGTATGATGGTTTTGGGGTGTAATATTTTGGCGCCAAAATAAGACAGTTCCATGGCTTCTTGGTATGACATTTGTTTAATCAATTGAGCTTCTTTTACCCACCTTGGATCGACTGAATAAATGCCATCCACATCGGTCCAAATTTCACATACATTGGCTCCTGTGCAAACGGCTAAAATGGCTGCTGAGTAATCAGAACCATTGCGTCCCAACAAACACATATGACCATCAGGATTAATGCCATAAAAACCGGGCATGAGAGCCACATTTTCCAGTTCTGAAAAATGCGCTTTAAAACGTGACTGGCATAGTTCGATATCTGCAATGGGTTCATCACTTATTTCCTCAGTAACTAAAAATAACTGAGGATTAATGACACTCACTTTTTGTTCAGTTCTCAATAAATCAGCCATCAATAATGTGCTGAATTTTTCTCCCACGGAAAGAATTTGTGCCGTTGTTACAGGGGGACAATGACCAATCAGCACACAGCCTTGGGCCAAGTTTCTCAGTTGTTTCAATAACTGTGTTGTTTGTTGTTGGCTTTGGGTGGCATCAAAATGAGCTCTGAATGTTGTGCAATCGGTGCTGATGATAATCAGTTGTTGACTGATTTTATCCAATTGTTCTGTTATGTCTTGTTGTTGGTTAATCAGTTCAATTAAATGAATCAGGTCATTGGTGATACCTTGCGGTGCTGAAAATACGGCACATACAGGCTGTAATTGTTCATTAATCAATTGTACAACTTGATTAAACTTCTCTGCGGTGGCTAATGAGGAACCACCAAATTTCATGACTTTCATATTTTTTTCTTAAAAAAAAGCCCGTGAGTTGTTACCAAGTCACGGGCTTTTTGTTGTTTATAAAACGAATCAGCACATGACCATATTATGTGTTGTGGTAATGAGGGTCGATGTGATAATTCTTTTTTGCATCACACTAATATATTGAGTTTGTTAACAAATTACAACTGTTGATTCATGTGATTTAAAAAACATCGTAAGAAATACCTAAACTGAAGCCACGTCCGCGTGTGAACGTACGAGTGATTTCATCACCTTGTAAGAATACCACATCATCATCCAGCAGATTTTTGGCTTTGAAGCTGACTTTCCAACGTGAAGAAAAAGCATGTGAATAAACAAAATCAATTTGATTAAAAGGTTGTTCATATATATCAGGGCTGCCAGAGGTACCCGCTTCTGAAATGCGTTCCCCAAACTTGTTAAATAACATTGAAGCACTGATACCTTTGTCTTTGTTTTCGTATCCGAATTGGATGTTAGCAACATAAGGTGACTGGCCTTGAAGTGGACGTGTGTTATTGGTTTGGCCAGAAGGTCCATCGGTGCTTAATTGGATTTCTGAGTCAATGTATGCGTAGTTGGCGCTCACATAAAAATGAGACAAACGATCGTTTATGAAAGACAAGTCTTTGTATACTTCAACTTCAACTCCGGTATTTTCAGCTGCCAGTGCGTTTTGGAAACTGATGATGTTTGATGTGCCAGGAAAAATAGCGACTTCAATGGGATTTTCAAACGATTTATAAAACAAGCTCAAAGATACAAATTCTCCAGGTGAAAAGTATTTGTCCCAGCGCAAATCATAATGTGTGATTTTACCCACCACTAAATCAGGGTTGCCGATGACATTGCGGTTTAATACAGGGTCTTTGAATTGAGCTGGTGAGAGTTCTTTAAAGTCGGGTCGAGTGGCCGTTTGTGAGTAATTAAATCGAAATTGGTGGCTGTCACTCATTACCCAAGTTGATGAAAAGGCGGGGAACCAATCGTCATCTTGTATGCTGGCAGTTATGGGGCTTTGATCTGGATCGAATAAACGGAAGGTGGTCACTGATTGATCAAAGGTTTCATGGCGTGCGCCCAAGGAAAATCTGATGTTTTCATTGTAAGCATAATCAAAACCATAGTAGCTGCCTTTGATGTCTAAATTGGCAAAATAATTATCGGTAGAGCGAGTAACTTCAATGATTTGAAAGCCATCGGGTGCGATGAATTCAGGACTTAAAATTTGACTTAAAGGGTCATTTCTATCGACTTGATTGGCCAATGGACCAACATCTTCAAAGACAAAGCGTCTGATGTCGGAATTTCGTGCTTTATTAACCCAGTTTTGTCCAAAACTGATTGATATGAGGTGCTTGTCCTTAATTGTAATGGGCAAACTCAAGTCGTACCTGAGGTTGCGGGAAGCATCCAAAAGATTGCGAAAGACCCTTGAGTTGCTGTCGTTTCTGGTAGAAAAAACAAAATCACCCTCATCTCGCTGGTCATATCGATAAATACGGTTATCTGGTTCATCAAAACTGGCGTCTGAATCGGTGTATTGCCAATCCAGCTTTATGTCAGAAAAGTTTGGATATGCATGCTCACCAAAGAACTGCAATGAAGTCAGGTCACGCTCTGTCCAACGCAACTCATATATTCTTCTTGAATTTCCCAAATCTTCATTGAAACCTTCTGCAATTTCTGCGAAATTTTGTGAACTTCGTAATAGCATGTAATTGGCTGAAACTTTGTGATAGTCATTGAACTCAATACCAGTGGTTAAGAATCCACTGGCGTTGATGTCTCTTGTGGTAGTGGTTGACAGTTCTTCGCTTTCTAAGCCCAATTCAGTACCCGAAGAGATGTTGTAACTTCGTCTTAGCTCAGAACGGTTTTGAAAGTCACTGCCATATTCAAATGCTGCCGAAAATCCCAAAGCCACACCCGAATCTAAATCAAAACGCATGCCTCCTGATGCATCAATTCCCATGCCAGGGTCGATGTTTGCAAAGCGTAAATCATAATTGTTGTTTAGTGACTCGCCAATCAACTCCAATTCTTCAGGACTGTAACCACCTTCAAAAAATGGGTTATTGGGTCTCAATTCAGTGTCACCCGAAATGGCTTCGGCTAACAAATCAGGTATGTCGCGTGTGCCGTCATCAAATCCAGTCCAATCTTTGCTACCACCTTCATACTTAAGTCCTTCTTTACCAGTCGTTTGACTGTTTTGAGCATATGAAAGTCCAAGATTTAAGAAGTTATCATCCGGTACGCTAATGGTTCTCAGAACCACCGACCCACCACCGAATTCAGCAGGTAAGTGCGCTGCATAACCTTTTTGAACTTCTATACTTTCAATGATGCTGGTGGGAAACAAGTCCAATGGAACCACACGACGGGTGGGATCTGGGCTGGGTAAATTGGCGCCATTAAGCAGTGTGCTGGAGTAGCGTTCACCCAAGCCCCGAATAAAAATAAACTTGCCATCGACCAAAGTCAACCCGGTAACGCGTTTTAAGGCACCAGCCGCATCAGAATCTCCTGATTTATTGATCTGTTCCATGCTCAGGTAGTTGGCTACAGCATTGTTTGTACGGCGTTCTTCTAATACCGATGCCAATGAGCCTTCAATGAATGGTTCCACAACCACAAACTCAGGCAATTCAGTACCAGCAGGTGTAAGCTCTATGTTGATTTGATTGTCTTTGTCGGCACTGAAAATAAGGTTGTTGCTGATTTGACTGTTGAATTGTGCATGTAGCACACTGACACTGTAGCTACCTGCTTTGATTTTACTTGAGAATTGACCTTTGGCATCTGAAATTAAATGGCTTGAAAATCCAGAAATATAAATTTTTGCACCTGCTATGGGGCGTTGGGTATCGGCAGCTAAAATGGTGCCAGAAATATTGACAATGGGTGCGTCATTATCGGTATTTATTGTTTCATTGTTTACTATAGATTCATCAACAGAACTTTCTATATCTACCAATGGATTGGTATCGCCTTTGACCTTAAAATCAATTAACAGTTGTAACAGTTCATTGTCACGCAGTGTCAACACTTGATTGTAGATTGGTTGCTTGGAGGCATTGAAAACTAAATTTTGAGTTCCTGATGGTAAATTTAAAGTGGCTAACCCCTTGTCATCGGTAGTTGCAACCACTTGATTATCTACCATTAATTCAATGTCGGGTAATGGGCTGCCCTTCAGAAAAACAAAGACTTTGACTTTGGCACTTTCTGCAGAGGCAAGGGTGCTGAATAACAGCATGATGATTAAAGATGAGCGTAGCATTGTTTTATTCATAAAATTCAGTAAAGGCCTCTGGTGGAAGGCGCTAATTCCTTAATTCATTCGTTTTGAATGTATGGGTTTATTGGCAGCGCCAAGATTCAAGTGCACAATCAGCCATGATTTTTCTGACTTCAATTGCCTTTTGAAACAATTGTGTGTCAGTAATGCGAGACAGGTAAGCGTCTGCTTGTTCATATTTACCGACCTTGAATAATGCAAACGCCATGGCATATTGAATATTTTCATCTTCATCAATTCGAATTCTTTTGATGTCTTCTTCCATATTGGCCGCTTGTTCATAATTCTCTAACTCAATCAATAAGCCCAGTCGTTGTTGTAATTTTTGTTTTTGATTTTCAATGAGGCTGTTTAATGAAAGTGCCAGGTGTTTTTGTCCCGCTCTGCGGTACAGCTCAGCTGCTTCGCCCAATAATTCATTATTGGTCAGTGCCAATTGGTGAACGATTTGTGCGGCTGAATGGTAAGATTGGTTGCTGATGTATGTGGCGGCCAATGCCTTACTAACGTCCTCATTGTGAGGGAACTTGAGGTGAGCGCGCTCTAAAAAACGTAAAGCCAAAATCAAATTACCAGATGATCTCAGTGCATTGCCAATGGCCACATAATCAGTGGCATCGGCTTGGTGATTTTCTAAATACTGTTGCCCCAATTCGGCAGCCGTACTGTTTAATCCCAATTCAATCAAATAAAATATCTTGCGCCTTTGAAATGAAACATCATCAGGAAAAATTTGACTGGCTTGATCCATCACAGCCAGCGCCATTTCATGCTCTTCTAATTTCCAATGCGATTGGCCACGCATGTGATAGACTGAAGGAATTCTGGCAACTGCTGAACCTGCGCTGTTTAGCGCATCAATGGCCAGTTGGTATTGTGTTAAAGCAAAAGCCGATTGCGCTAAATATACATGGATTACTGAGTCTACTTCACCTGATTTTTTGGCCAATAGGAAAGCATCAATTGCGGCTTGGTTGTTGCCCTTACGAACTTGTAACAAACCTGTCAGTATGTGAAAGCGTTGTGTGTCGAAATCGGGCTCTTCTTTATTGACTTGAGCCAACGCAAATTCAGCTCGTTCGATGTTGTTGTCCTTTAGCATCAATGAGGCCAGTTCTAAATAATTCACATCATCAGTTTCTTCAGAAGTTTTTTCAGCAAAACAAACCCATGAAGCACATATAAACCAAGCCAACAAGCATATCTTTTTCATTATTATCTCAAATATGTAGAAATTAACTTAAATCAAATCTGATGCGTTGTTTGGCCCAAGATTTTACTGATTTACCCTGGTATTGGGCGGGTTCAAAGCGCCAGCCATTGATGCCTTGCATCGCCACATCATCAAAAACACCATCAGGATATGATTCAACAATTTTGACTTGTTCAATTTCACCAGTGATTCCAATTAATAAAGAAAACACCACATAACCTTCTATGCCTTTTGCACGTGCTCTTGGTGGATAAACCATGGGTGCTTGCCACACAGCCTTGGGAGACTGGTCGACAGTGTCATCGGTCATTATCACACCATTACCATCGCCCAGAATGTCACCATCTAAGCCATTGAGTCCATCCATTGAAAAATCGGGTAAGCCCAAGTCTAAGCCTCCTAATGAGCTGTTCAGTCCCAACAGTGGAGTGGGTGGCGCTTGACGTGAACGTTGAGGTTTGGGTTTAGGTTTGGCTTTTTGAATTTCTTGTTTGGCTTGTGGCTTTTGTTTGGTGATTTTAATATTAGAACCTTCAATGCCTTTGGCTTGGCTCATCAATTTGTCTGAATCATTGATCAGTAACAATGTTCCCAACACCAGTACGGTACCAAAAGCCATCGAACTCATGGCGGCAAGGTTTCTCTTGATTCTTTCTTGTTTTTTCATTGGTTTACTCCTACTTCTTTAACAGTTGCCACACCCACGTCTGAAGCACCTGCCAGGCGGGCTTGATCAACCACTTCAACTAATTGGCCAGAAGGCACATCTTCATCAGTGACAACCAACACTGACTTTTGAGTCTTGGTTTTCAATAAGTCTCTGAGTCTTGATTGAATCACCCAAGTTCTGACACTTTCACCGTCAAGATAGACTTCACCTGAATTGTCAATATACAAGCGCACTGCTTTGGTTGATGCTGTGGTTGAACTTGATGCTGCAGGCCGGTCTAAATCTAATTTCATGTCTTTGACAAAAGTCGTACTGACCATGAAAAATATCAGCAAGATAAATACCATATCAATCAGTGGAGATATGTTTAAATCCTGAACCGTTTCTTTGCTTTCTCTGTATCTCATTGTGTTTCTCTTTGGCTGAATGTATTCAGTCTGTTTGGTGGCTTGGAATCGGACTGCATAAATAATCTTTAAGTTGTGCCATTTCGATTTCTAGGTATTTTTGTTTTTTGTCAAGAATGCCGTTAACAATCAAACCGGGTATGGAAACTGCCAAGCCCATTTGTGTGGTTATCAATGCCTGTGAAATACCACCGGCAATTCCACCTGACTGAGAAAACAAGGACATGTCACCCAGCGAGTCAAATGTTTCAATCATGCCTGATACAGTGCCTAATAAGCCCAATAAAGGCGCCACCAAAATTATGGTGGTAATCAGCACCTTGTATTTTCTGACTTCATTGGTTTCTTCAGCAAAAGCATCATCCAGATATGGTCTTAAATCAGACATCGCCTGTGCACGCAGTTTCATGCCTTTATTTAGCACACGAACTATGACACCTTGATTACTAGGTTGTTGGCCATCAATAAAACGGTCTACAAGTACGCGAACACTTCGTACAGAACCTCGGCGCAGTGCCATTATTCTGTAGCCCAATGTCCACCACAAAACCAATGTGGCCACAATTAATGGAGGCATAACATAGCCACCAGAAATAAAATAGCCTTGAAGTTGTTGAATCAAATCAGTCATGAGTCTCTTTAGGCAAAAACTTTTTTATAAACATTGATGGCACGAAGTGCTGCTTTTTCCATATCGTCTTTGATGCGTTCTGCCCATCCAGATAAGATATTACCGAACAACAAGGCAGGAATTGCTACAGCCAACCCCACTTCTGTGGTTACCAAAGCAATTGAAATACCACTTGATAATAATTTAGGGTCACCTGTTCCAAACTCAGTGATGATATCAAACGTTGAAATCATACCAGTCACTGTTCCCAACAAGCCCAACAAGGGTGATACCGTAGCAATCACAATAATCAATGAGCCAAAACGGTTGAGTTGTCCTGACTCATGCAATATTGATTCAGAGACAATGTCTTCAATATGGTCCCTGTCTCGGTCAATGTTTCGCAACGCGGACAGCAGCACGCGTGCGCTGGAGCTGGGTTTTTTATGAGCCAATTTAATGGCGCCATCGACGTCTTTTTGTTCTAATTTTGTAACCACAGCAGCCAGCATGTGTTCGGTGCTGGCAGAAGCTCGATTCAAAAAGAAAACACGCAGTACAATGAGTAACAAGGCAAAGACACCCAATGCAGCAATGATCCAAGCAATCAATCCACCTGATTCAATCACGCTGACAATGGTTTTTTGTTGTTTTTCTTCGATTGCTTTGATTGATGACTCGTACAAAAATATGGGTAATAGCCCTTTGTTCTTACCTGTAAATATGGCTGTAGCAGCTTGTGGGTCGCTGTCTTGCCAAACCTTGAACTGGTTTTCACCTGCAGGTGCTAAAACGCCTGAACCTTGGGGACTGTTTCCATAAGATGCAATGTGACCAATCTTAAGTATTTCACCTTGAACAGAAGTGCCATCAGTTAAGAAAAACTGACCTTTCTGTTGGGTGATGCTGGCTTGTTGTTTGATGGTTTGGTTGGCTAAGTTCACCAGTGTTTTGATTTTGTTTAAATCACTTTGATCTTCTTCAAAATCAACCAAGCCAAACTCGCTCATGGTGGCTTTTGCTTGAATGATGGTTGATTCAATTAAGCCCTGATTATCTGCAGCTGATTCTGAATTGCGTTGAATAGTGAATATATCGTCTTCTAATTGTGTGGCGGTGGCTTCTGCATTTAACAATTGGTTTTCTAAGGCAGTTATTTGAGACTCAATTTGTTTTTTTTCTAAGGCGCTGTTGGTGCGGTACGCCACCAAACGTTGTGTGATGTTGTTGACCTGCGATGTAAGAAATGCATATTCTTTTTTATAGGCAAGTTGTAAGTCTTGTTGTGCTTTGGCTGGATTGGCTTCAATCAACACAGGTTCACCAGCTGTTGTTTCTTCTTGTGCGAACAGAGGTTGTATTGAGAACAACAAAACAATGATTATTAGTTTATTCATGATGGCTTCCATGGTTATCCTTGTTTTTCTAAGTTGAGCGGCAAGGTAAAATATCCTTGTCTGATTTGCTTTTTCAAAGAGTCAAATAATTTGGCTACTGCCATGCTTTCTTGTTCATTATCGAATAGCTTGAATTGCCAGCCATTGTTTCTTTCCACGTGACCAAATCGGTCATCTCTGGTTTTAAAGTACATCAGAACAGTACCTAATTTAGCGACATCTACCAGTACCTGTTGGCCATCTAATTCAATGGTTTGAGAATAAATGGCATTTTCACGAGCCAAGCGCATTTCATCTTCTAAAAAAGCCCATAATCTATTGATGGCATGTTGAGAAGTGACTTTACGTCCTTCTAAATCACGTGTGATGTCATCAATGACGCTGTTTCTTTCTTGGTATTTGAATGGAATACCTGCAGCGATTCCTGCTTTGATGGTTTGGGCCATTTCTAAAACGTCTGGAATCATTTGTTCAGAATCCAGCCCCAAGCTTTTGATTTTTTCTTGTAACTCAATTACGGTCGCTTGCGATTGTTTGATTTGTAATTGTTTGCGGTCTATATTTGCTTCCAACTCAGTTTTACGGGTGTTCAAGTAAGTCATGGACTGGGCATGTTCAGCTTTGAGAATTTGTAACTCAGCTTGTAAGTCTTCAACTTGGCCTCGTAATGAAATCAAATGATTAACAATTTCATCAGTACCCTGTTGTGCAGAGACTTGAAAAGTAAAACCAGCACAAGCAATCAGTAAAGACAGTTTGGCTAAGTTCATTGATAAATTAAAATGATGTTTGCGTGACATGATGTTTAGCACTTAAATATTAAGATGTGGCAAATTTTAAGAACCTTATGTGACAGTACGGTTACCACAACGCTTAATTTATTCAATTATCTATATATAAGGAGTGATCAGCGCATTGTCACAAAATCTTCATCTGATGGTCACCTAACTGAAACAAGGGATGCTTAAGATTTCGTTTTTTTGAATTTCTTAACAGAGGTAATTAAGATGAAACTGGGTAAATTAAACAAGTCACTTAAAAGTGCTTTATTGGGTGGCGTGCTTCTTTCAGGTACAGCTGCAGCCATTAATGTAGATCAATTGTTTGAAGGTCAATGGTACCGTGGAGCTGAGGACAATGGTACTGGTTGGCAACTGGATTATATTAAAACTGGACCAGAAGCTGGTTTGTTTTTTGTGACCGGTTTTATTTATGGCGATGATGGTCAACCAACGTGGGTTGCAGGTAATTCATCAGTGGTTGCTGGACAATCAACTTTGAACTTTGAGATTTATGAAGTTACAGGTGGTTCATTGACTGAAAACGTCAACAGAACAACTGAAAAGTTTGCTGACATGGTGTTTGAAGTCAATAATTGCAGAAGTATTTCAGCCACTATCGACAACATCAACAGTGCCTTTATTTCTGATACATCCACTTCATTTGAATTGAGCCCAATTGATGAAGCTGGTGGGCAATTAAGGGATTCAAGTGTCTGTCCTTATCAAACGACTTTTACGGCTTGTCCTTCTTTTGCAACAACAACAACACAACCTAAAACATGTGCAATCAGTGGCACATTGACGGGTGATGTCACATTAACCAATGACACCAACTGGGTATTACAAGGTGGTGTATTTGTCGGTGAAGATGGTGGACAAACTGCAAATTTGACTGTGGAACCTGGTACTCGTATCATGGGTGTAACGGGCAATGATTTCTTGGCTGTTCAGCGTGGTTCAAAAATATTTGCTGAAGGCACACCAACTGCACCAATTGTATTTTCTGGCCCTTTTACAGCCACAGACCCTTCTGCCAGTGCTGGAAACTGGGGTGGTTTAGTGATCAATGGTCGTGCGCCACTTAATATTTGTGATGATGCTGTATCATTTGAACAATGTGAAGACATTGGCGAAGGCAGCTCTGGAAACTTTGGTGGTAACTTGCCAGAAGATTCAAGTGGTGTGTTAAAGTATGTTCGTGTTCAATTTGGTGGTTTTAAAATTAATGACGAAGATGAACTGAATGGTATCGCTTTACAAGGTGTTGGTTCAGGAACTGTTATTGATCATGTGCAAGTGCATGCCAATGAAGATGATGGCATTGAGTTTTTTGGCGGTACGGTCAATGCCAAACATTTGGTGTTAACAGGGATTAAAGATGATTCTTTGGATTGGACTCACGGTTGGAATGGTCATGTTCAATACGTTGTTGTTAAACAAGACTCTGATCCTGCTAATGACAAAGAGCGTGGTATTGAAGCCGATAATTTCGAAGATAATAACGAAGCCACACCAAGATCACAACCCAGTATAGCCAATGCCACTTTTATTGGCGCACCTTCTGACAACAAAACCACAACAGGAATGGTTTTACGTCGGGGTACTGGTTTTAATCTGACTAACGTGATTGTAACTGGTTTTGAAAAATGTTTGGATTTGGATTCTAGCGCCACATTTGCGGCTGCTGGTACACCGTTAAATTTAACAGGAACAGGTACCATGGAGAATACCATCATCAGTTGTGATGTGAATTTTGAAGAAGAAGAGGGTGATGCTTACACCGTTCAGTCTTTCTTTGAAGCACAAATGGGTAACCAAGTTGCAGATCCTGCTTTAGATGGTATTTACCCAACAAGTAATACGCCAGCTGTGATGAGTATGGATGGCACTAAATTTGGAGCCTTCTTTGATAAAACTAACTATGCAGGTGCTTTCAAATCAAAAGCCAGTGCTTGGACAAATGGTTGGACTGAGTTTTTAGATTGAACTGATAGATAATTGTCTCAGAATTTAGAGGGTGCTATAAAGCACCCTTTTTTGTACATAAATTAAAAATAAATACTGATTTAACAAAATTTATCGCTTAAATTTGTTATAAATGACATTCATGTTTTGAGGAGTTTAAGTATGAAAAAAATTATCTATTTGGGCGTGTTTTTAATGCTTTTTGCTTGTCACAATAAACAACACAGCAGAATTGACTTTCAATCCTTTATAGCAAAAGAAGGCTTGGTACAAAAAAACAGGGTGTTTCAGTTCCGTTTTCAGGGTTGGCAACCTTTGGATGACAGGCATTTGATATTGTTAAGTTCTCATCAAAAAAGTTATTTGGTTCGTTTGATGTCATCATGTAATGACCTAACATATGCTTTTAAAATTAAACTAAAGCAGGATTTTGCTAACACCTTGAATGCAAAATTTGACTCAATAATTGTCGAAGATCCAATTTTTCAGGAATGTACGATTCATAGTTTATATGAGATGGATAAAACTCAGAAGGCTGCATTGCTTGATTTCGCCAATCAAAAAGATGTGAGCGAGGACTGAGGTAGCGAGTGAAAATAGTGTTAATTTGTTTGATGTGTGTCACTGTGGTTGACATTCATGCTTGTGAGAACTTGCAATCTTTAGATTGGTTATTGGGTGATTGGAAAATGGATACGGAGAAGACGGTTGTTCATGAAAGTTGGCACCAAGTCAGTAACCATACCTTTGAAGGCAAGAGTTTCACTTCTTTCAACAACAGTGACCAACAATCAAACATTGAGTCGATGAGATTGTTACACATGTCTGATGGTCTTTATCTTTTGGCAAAAGTGCCACAAAACCCGTTGCCTGTCGCTTTTTTTGCTGAAGAATGTAAAAACAATTCAGTGTTGTTTGTTAATCCGAAACATGATTTTCCTCAATATTTGATGTACCAATTAACAACCGAATCAGAGCTGAATGTTAAAGTTTCTTCTTCAAGTAACCCTGGCTTTGAAATGAATTATATTCGGGATTAAGGCACAAAAAAGTCATGTGCAATGCAGCTGTTAATTTGTAGTGGCTAGGTCAATTTAGATTATAGTTTTTTAAAACCGTTAAGTTGGTTGAAGCAAAGGACTCAACCTTGGTAAGTTTGTGCTTTGTTGTGTTTTAACCATTCTTTACTGATGTTATGATAGCATGTCTTTTTTGTCTTGAATTTAGTCATGAAAATACTTGTTGCTGTGATGTTATTATTTGGTTTCTTGGGCGAAGCAGATGCCAAATCCAAAGAAGAAATAAACATATTGGCTGATGCCACCATGAAACGTTTTAAAACGGAAGTGGTTGGTGGTAGCGAATTCATCAGTCGAGCAGCAGCTGTATTGATTTTTCCCCAAGTGTTAAAAGCTGGTTTTGGAATCGGTGGTGAGTATGGCGAAGGCGTTCTCAGACAAGCAAATAAGGACGTCGCCTATTACAGTACTGCTGCTGCCTCTATTGGTTTCCAGGCGGGAGCGCAATCTAAATCAGTGGTAGTGGTTTTTATGACTGACGCTGCTTTACAAAATTTTCGCAGCAAAAAAGGTTGGAAGGCGGGTGTCGACGGCTCGGTGGCAGTGATTAAGTGGGGTGTAGGAGAAGACATCAATACCTTGGACATCAAAGACCCGGTGGTGGGCTTTGTTTTTAGTAACAAGGGGTTGATGTTTAATTTAACCTTAGAAGGCTCAAAGTTCACTGAAATTAAACGCTGAATACAAACAGCCTTATTTATTGGTTGTGTGTTTATAGATTGTTCCTCCTTTCATGACAAATGTGACAGATTCTAATGTTTTTATGTTTTCTAATGGGTTTTCATCTACAGCGATGATATCTGCTAATAAGCCTTCTTTAAGTTGACCTCGATCTGTAACGCCTAACAATTCAGCAGCGTTAATGGTGGCAGCACGAATGGCATCAATGGCACTCATCCCTCTGTCCATTAAGGCAGACAGTTCATAAGCATTTTTTCCATGAGGAATGAGTGGTGAGTCAGTCCCTAAAGCAATCTTTACGTTTTGTTTGATGGCCGTAGTTAGGTTATTAGCCGCTAAAGGTAATATGAATTTAGCTTTTTTGGCAATTTGGGCATCCATGTTGTCAATGCCATCAATGATAAAATCCACCAATCCTGTTGTTGGAACCAGATAAACATTGTTTTCTTTCATCATACGAATACCTTCGGCATCTAATAATGAACCGTGATCTATAGAAGATACGCCAGCTCTTATGGCTGCTTTTATGCCTTCAGTACCGTGTGCGTGGGCAGCAACTTTGAGGTGATGGCGGTGAGCTTCTTCAACAATGGTTTTCATTTCTTCATTGCTGAGTTGTTGTGCACCAACTGCGTCTTCCAATGACAGAACTCCGGCGGTGGCATGAATTTTAATGACTTTGGCGCCGTGTTTAATTTGATAGCGTACCGCTTCTATGGCATCCAATGGCCCATTGATGATGCCATGTTTGGGTTTTGGCTCAAATAAAGATTCTGCCCAACCCATGCTTAAGTCACCATGCCCGCCACTGATACTGATCATGTGCCCAGCCGGTACAATTCTTGGTGATTTAATCCAGCCTTCTTGTTCTGCTTCAGACAGTGCAACTCCAATCAACTCACCTGAAAGGTGGACTTGGCCAACATTTCTTACTGTGGTAAAACCGGCCATTAATGTTTTTTCAGCATTTTTAGTGGCTCTAATCGCGCCTTTGCTGGCACTCTCATCGGTGATGATGTCACCAAATCCATTGTTGTAATCAAGATCTAAATGGGTGTGCATATCCATCATGCCTGGTAATAAAAATTTATCAGACAAATCCATTTCTATACTGTCTTTCGGTGTGCTTTTGGGGTTAATGGCTTTGATGATGCCATCTTTTATCCACACATGAGCAGGTTGAATGAGTTTGCCAGATTGAACATCTAAATAGGCAGCAGCCTTAAGGTAAATGTTTTCAGCTGTTGCAGAAGACATATAACAGACAGTCAATACAATGGATGCAATCAGTTTCATTGGTGAATTTCCTTCAATTAATAGCGATAAAAATTATACGGTCACACGATGATAGCATGAGTTGAATAATTAGTTTTTGATTTTATTGAGTCAATAAGCGCAATTGTTTTATGATGGGTGAGTTAAGTTAACGATTGAAAAAAATTGAAATTATTGTTCGGTCTCATCATACTGGTTGTGTACCATCAAGTTGGTAATGTTCTGATGTATTGGACAGGTTGGCCCATACCAGGTTCTGTGGTTGGGTTAATCTTGTTGTTATTCAGCTTACATCTTTTTAAAGATGCTCCTGAGTCAATTCAAATATCATCAGAATTCCTATTGAAGCATTTAGCGTTTTTATTTGTTCCTGCAGGTGTTGGCATCATGTTGCTATTTGATTTAATTGCCGATGAATGGCTGGCAATGTTGCTTAGTATGGTATTGAGCACCTTAATATCACTGGTGTTTACTGCTTGGTTGATGCAGTTGTTATTAATACTTCGAGTCAACACTGATGAATGAAATAAAACAACAGATCATTATGTTTATCAGTGGCAATCCAATCTTGGGTGTATTGTTAACTGCAGTGGTCTATTATCTGGCTCAATTGTTATATAAAAAATGTCATGCCACTCCTGTTTTACATCCTGTGATGGTGTCCATTGCGGTCATCATAGTTTTGCTGTTGTTGTTTGGCGTTTCTTATGAAACTTATTTCAATGGTGCTCAATTAATTCACTTTTTTTTAGGACCAGCAACTGTGGCTCTTGCTTGGCCACTGCACCAACATGCCCAGTCTATAAAAAAACTTTGGTTTCCTGTGCTTGTCTCAGTAGCATGCGGTGTGTTGGTGGGGGCGACTTCTGCCATGTATTTGGCACAATGGTTAGGGGCCAGTGAATTGACACAATTGTCGCTGGCGCCGAAGTCAGTAACCACGCCAGTTGCACTTGCTGTGGTTGAGATTATAGGGGGGTTACCAGCACTGACTGCTGGTTTTGTTATTATCACAGGTGTTATTGGCGCCATGTTCGGGGCTTTGGTTTTTAAACTTTTAGGCATTGAGGACCAAAGAGTAAAAGGCATTGCAATGGGAGTTTCTGCACATGGTGTGGGAACAGCAAGGGCTTGGCAAATCAATCCAGTCATGGGCACTTTTTCGGGGTTAGCGATGACTGTAGCGGCATTGATGATTGCTTTTATCTTACCTCCTTGGTTACAACTGTTGGGCTTTGTGTGAATCTGGTGTACTAGAATCAGTCATAACTGTTGATTTTTGTAATCAAATCATGTCATTTAACAGCATGATGTGTGAAAGGAGTAGCCAATGAAATGCCGTGTTCAGTTTGTAAATCAAAAGCAGCTCGATTGATGGCAAATCGTGCTTGCTTAATGCGATAAACTGATTCAACGCGGTAGTTCACCCGCCAAAGTATGGCATGATCACCTGGGTTGACCAGTACCAATCGAGGTTTTTTTTCTGCATCCAGTTGTTTTTCTATTTCACAGGCCTTTTGCCACACGGCCTCAATGTAAGATTCAACAGCTGAAGAAGTGGTGTTATAGCCTATATTGAATTCGACATAGTCGTTCCAATAAGCAGCATCGGTTTTATTCAACACTTCTACAGGCACTGCACGTAATTTAGAGTTGGCAACAATGATGTTGTGTTTTTGGATGACATCATGGAATGTGGTTTCAGTCAATGACATGCGTCTGACCACCGCCAATATGTCCATGGATTTAATTCGACAAACGACACCGGGAGCAATTTCTCCTTGGTGAAGCATGATTAAACCACTGACAGCATCATGTGCCCATGCCTCTTTGGTGCCAAACAGTATCACTAAAATACCACCAATAACCCCAGTGGCTTGTAACCAAGCAGTTACTTGCCAAATATTGATTAACAACAACAAAGAAACGGCAATGGTAATTAACAATATGATGATGTAACCCATTTCAGATTGGTAGGTTCTTGTTTTGGTTTCTTTACCATCAATGGTTCGGTTTCTGCCATATTTCCGAATCGTCCACGAGTGTGAGAATTGAGCAAATAAATACCCCAATAACAAAACCAAGCCAGTTTGTGAAATGCGTTTAAATAATTCGCTGTGACCATTGTCATTAAAGACATAATTCCAAAGCCAGTCAAACAAATATATTGATAACAATAAAGTATTCATTAAGCGCAACAGACGCGCACGTTTTTTGTTTATTTCTTCAGAGCCTGATGGCACCACTTTTTTAAACAAAAAGCCAGCCACAAAGAACAAACTCAAATTCAATATGACAGCCGTTTTACCAAACACCGATAAGCTGAGAAAGTAACTTGTTAAAGACTCAATCATTGTATCTTGATGTTGATATTCTGCTCAGATAATTCATCGATAATGTGATTGAACCATTGATTGTTTTTACCAATAATTTCAGGAGGCAGGACACCTGTGGGTAATTCCTGGGTCAATGCCAAACGGGCACCAGCGGCACAAGTAAAACCGGTGGTTCTCGCCATAGAGGAAACATGGTTGACTGCATCGAAGTGATCAATTAATTGGTAGGTTTCATTATGAACCTTACCATTTTTAATGCCAGTTGCTGTAATTTCCATCACGGTTAAATCAGCTTCATCATCAGCAAATTGCCATTGTTCTAATAGAACCTCAGCAGTGTTGGCACGATGTTTTTCATTAAAAAAGCCAGCATCCGTCAATTGTTGAATGAGTCTGGCATGACCGTTGTATCGAATGGTTTTTTCTGCCATGGTGGGGATGTCTACAGTTTTTAATAAGGAGCGTAGACCGTCGGTATTAAATGCTTCCATGTGCCCGATGCCTTTAAAATAAAGTGATTCGACCTCGCTTAAGGCTGGTAAGACAATGTCCTTGCCTTCGCGTCTCATGCGAGCAGGCCGGGTGTATTCTTCAATCACATCTAGTGGTGCAAAAGGAGCTTTGTACTCAAATGGTTTGAGCCTTTCTACTGGAACCCCGCCCACCTTGCACGTAAAAGACTCTACATGATCAAATTGATCAACAAAGTGTCCTGCATAAAGGTTGGATAAACCGGGAGCTAAACCAAAATCAACCAAAGCCGTAACGCCTTTCTGTTTTGCCAAGTCGTTTAATGCCAGCGCATCTTCAGCAAAAAAAGAAATATCAACTGTGTTTTTTTGCATTTCTATCAAAGCTTTAAGTCTTTCAAACCCCAATAAGCTAGGTAATGCGCCAACCACCAAGTCAAAGGGTTTGACCAATTCACCCAAAACCAAATCATCACAAGCGTTGGCGCTGATGAGTTCACAGTGGTTTTTTAAATGATTTAAATGCCCTGTGTCCAAGTCGGCAAGGCTGACTTGATGGTCTTCACTTAAATTTTTTGCAATGGCAGTACCGATGCGACCGCCACCTAATACCAATATTTTTTTCATTCAAAGAATCCCACAGCTAGCATTAAAATAATCCATGCATAAATTCCAGCCAAGACATCATCAATCATGATACCAAAGCCACCTTTGACCTTTTTGTCTAACCATTTTATAGGATAGGGTTTAACAATATCAAAAAACCTGAATAAAATAAAACCAAGCAGTAGCCAATACCATGTCAAAGGAATCATAAACATGGTCAACCAATAGCCGACAAACTCATCCCAAACAATACCACCATGATCATGAACACCTAAATTTTTACTGGCTTGATCACACAAATATATACCCAGAATAAATGCCAATACAGTGATGCCTAGATAGATTGGCCAAGTAAACTGTGCCATGATTAAGTAAAATGGAAAGGCTGCCAATGTGCCGAAAGTGCCTGGTGCAAAAGGAGTCAAGCCACTACCCAGTCCAAAAGCCAAAAAACCGGTGGGTGTTTTGAGTGCAACTTGTTTGGTTTTTATTTTGTCAATCATGGTTGAAATGTTGGTATCCTTCAAAATCAATGGTTATGGGTTGGTGGTGATTCAAAACGACAATGCCTTGCCCATCAATCATTTGTCCAATAATGTGACATCCCATGGGCAGTTTTTCTTCATCAGCCTGACTGATGGTAAAACATAATTGGTAATCATCGCCGCCTGCCAAAACGTATTGGATCCATTTGTCGTCTTGTTTGATGTCGTTGTTGACTGGAATTTGGCTGAGTTCGATTACAGCCCCTGTTCCACTGAGGTTACAAATGTGGCCTAAATCGGCCAACAAACCATCAGACACATCTATCATGGCAGTGGCCATGTTGCGCACTTGTTGGGCGACATCAAGACGTGGTTTGGGCATGGTCAGCTGTTGTCGACAAGGTTTGCTTTTTTTAGGGTGTTTAAGAGCAAATGCAGCTGAGCCTAGCTCGCCGGAAATGACAATCAAATCATTTATTTGCGCAGTATTTCTTTGGATGGCTCTGGGCGTTTCTCCCATGACTGTAACGGTAATGGCCAAGGGACCTTTGGTGGTGTCTCCGCCTACCAATTGCACTTGGTGTTGGTTCAACAAATCAGCAAAGCCTTGTAAGAATTGATTGAGCCACTTAGGCTTTATCTCAGGCAGTGTCAAATTCAGTAAAACCCATTTAGGTAGCGCACCCATGGCTGCCATGTCGCTTAAGTTAACCGCCAAACATTTGTGACCAATGCTGATGGCAGAATCGGATTTCTTAAAGTGAACGCCAGCCAACAAAGTATCTGTAGAAACCACTAACTGATGTTCTTTAGATGGATTGATGATGGCGGCATCATCACCAATTCCTAAAACGGTACCACTGGTTTCAGTGGTACATGTTTGTTTAATCAGTTCAATCAGATCAAATTCTTTTATGCATCACCTGTTGATTGGTTGTTGATTTCAGCTTTTCTGGTGGTTGCAGCTACTTGAGTCAACACACCATTGACGAATGTGTGCCCACCTTCTGCTCCAAATTCAGTTGCCATGAGGATGGCTTCATTAATGATGACTTTGAATGGTGTTTCCATGTGCTTAAGAAGCTCATAAGTGGCCATAGTTAATACAGCATATTCAACAGCGCCAAGGGCTGTTTTCTCTCTGCCTAAATGAGGGTCAATATATGATTCAATTTCAGTTTTATTGGCTTCAATATATCGCAAGGCAGATTTGAAAAACTCAGTATCAACTTTGTTGAAATCTTGTTCTTCTAGAAATTGTTCAATGACCACTTTGGCTGTCATGTCGTTGTAATGCATTTGATACAAAGCCTGAACCAATCTTTTTCGGGCCCGGTGCTTGCGAGCCAAAGGTTCTGGTATTTTTTTATTCTTGTGATGATTGCTCATATACTTTCCTTGGTTAAGTTTCATCCATAAACTGGAAATTGTTGGCAGAGTGCTGCCACCATTTGTTTGACTGAATCAACGACTTGTTGGTTCTCCATATCATCAAGGATATCACAAATCCAATGTGTCATTGCTGAAAACTCAGTTTCACCAAAGCCTCTGGTGGTGCCTGCTGGAGTACCCAATCGTAATCCACTGGTCACGAAAGGTGATTTGGGGTCATTAGGAACTGAATTTTTGTTTACCGTGATGTGTGCTTCACCCAAACGAGCTTCGGCATCTTTACCCGTGATGTCTTTATCAATCAGGTCTAACAAAAACAGGTGGTTTTCAGTACCACCAGAAACCACTTTGTAACCGCGTTCTATGAATACATTCGCCATGGTTTGGGCGTTTTTAACCACTTGTTGTTGGTAGGTTTTGAACTCAGGTTGTAAAGCTTCTTTGAATGCAGTGGCTTTGGCCGCAATGACATGCATCAAAGGACCGCCTTGAATACCCGGGAATACCAAAGAATTCAGTTTCTTTTCGATTTCCGGATTGGCTTTGGCCAAAATAATACCACCACGAGGACCGCGCAGGGTTTTGTGGGTGGTTGAGGTGGTGACATCAGCAATATTAACTGGTGATGGGTAGACGTCAGCTGCGACTAATCCAGCCACATGCGCCATATCAACCATAAAATAAGCACCGACTTCATCAGCAATGTCACGGAATTTTTGCCAATCAATGCGTTTGGAATAAGCCGAAAAACCACCGATGATTAACTTGGGCTTGTGCTCCAAAGCCATTTCACGGACGTGATCAAAATCAATCTCACCAGTGTCATCCTTGATGCCATATTGCACGGCATTGAATAATTTACCCGAAACATTAACCTTGGCACCGTGGGTCAAATGACCACCATGTGCCAATGACATGCCCAAAATGGTGTCGCCCGGTTGTAACAAAGCCAGATAAACCGCCTGATTGGCCTGTGAACCTGAATGCGGTTGCACATTGGCATAATCGGCATTGAATAATTGCTTAACCCGATCAATCGCTAAAATTTCAGCCTGATCAACGTATTCACAACCACCGTAATAACGTTTGCCCGGATAACCCTCGGCGTATTTATTGGTCATTTGCGAACCTTGCGCTTCCATCACCGCCGGTGAACAATAGTTCTCCGAAGCAATCAACTCAATGTGGTCTTCCTGACGCTGATTCTCAGCAACCACAGCAGCATACAATTCTGGATCGGTCTTCGCCAGAGTCAAAGATTTATCAAACATGGTATCAATACGTATTAAAACGCCGTATTTTACCTTGATAAATCTATACTGTCATTCAGAATGGGTAGGGGATGACTAAATTACATGAATGTTATGTAAAAACCAGATTAAAAACATAAATCGAGGTGGTATTCAGCTTGTGGCTCCTCTATCAAATAGTTATTTAATTCTTTGGAATTTCTAAAACCTCTGATTTTTGAACGGTAAAGGTTGGCAGTTTCTACATCTTCGATTTCTTTTTTTCTGGCAATCGCCATATCAAGGTATTCCTGTTCAGTATCAATACCCACATATCTGCGGTTGAGTAAATTGGCTGCGATGCCTGTTGTGGAACTGCCTGAAAAAGGATCTAAAATCCAAGCGCCTGGTTGAGTTGAGGCCAAGATAATTCGAGTCAGAACAGACAAAGGTTTTTGAGTTGGGTGTTTGCCACAACTTTTTTCCCATGGAGCGATGGCCGGTAACAACCAAACATCTTTCATTTGTTTGTTGTCATTCAACTGTTTCATCAGCTCATAATTATAAAAGTGCGGTACTTTTTTAGATTTCCTCGCCCAAATGATTTGTTCTGTTGAGTGAGTAAAAAAACGACAAGAAAAATTCGGCGGCGGATTGCTCTTTTGCCAAGTCACAATATTTAAAATCTTAAAATCAAGCTCGGTAAGAATTTGTCCCACGCTGAAAATATTGTGCATGGTGCCACTGATCCAGATGGTGCCATTGTCTTTGAGTTTTTCCCGAGCGAGCTTTAACCATTCCCTGTTAAAATTATTGATGTATTCAAAGCCCTGTGATTTATCCCATTGACCTTTATTAACTGAAACGATTTTACCGCTTTGAATGGATAAGCCATCATTGGAAAGAAAGTAAGGAGGATCGGCGAAGATCATATCGAATTTGAAATCGAAATTTTGTAACAGTTTTATTGAGTCATTATTAAATAAATTAAAACGTTTATTTAATGACTCATAATACTTTCCGATCATAAAAAATATGATCAAAAACAATAAGATAGAATCATTTTCAGATCCTTGATCAAAAACCATAAATGATCAAGTGTTTTAAAAATTAATTTTTTGTTTTAGAAAAAGAAGTGAGATTAGTAAGTGAGTTGAGTGAATTAATAGATTGGTTATAATTTTGTTTTTTGGTATTTTCCATTTCCTTTGAACTCAAGTAACCCTTTATCTCTGAGTACCTGTAGCTGTTGTCTGATCTTATCCTTTATAAATCTATTGTTAGGGAATTTTCTTTGAAGATGGTTTTCGAATGCATAGATTTGTTTTAATGTAAATGTATCATCTAATTTATCAACACAATTCATAATTTCTAAAATCCAACCTTTGCTTTTACCTTTTTTGTTTTTTAAAAAATCTGTGCCTTGCCATAAGGATTGGACTTTCTTTTTATCGATTATTTTTTTGTCTTTTACAATAAAAATACGACCATATTCGGGAATTTTTGCTAAGTTGATATTACAACCTATCCAGCCAGCACGTTTTGCTGTTTTAGGTAGAGGTTTTCTTCTGATAATAATGTCTGAAACAAAGTAGTGTTTGGGGATAACAACAAAATTATTGATAGACCAATTTGAATTGTCGTAGGTCAAAAAAAAGAAATGGGGATTGTTATTTGAATTTAACCTTTCAAGCATTGTTGAGTAAGCACCATCAGTTATGGTCTTACCGATTTTTACTGTTCTTTTGCTTTTAAGCTCGAACTGTTCAGAACAAGATGAACAATAGAAGTCTGCAACAGGCATGTTATTTTGAAATTCAGTCAGGTAGGTATTACCGCAGTAAGGGCAATAGCTATTCTCTTTAACCCAGTTTTCAGTGAGGACTCTGGCTATCTGAGAATTACTTTTATAATTTTTTACCAGTTCTGTTCTCAAAAATAAGTTCATCTCTTAATCAAAAAGGCTTAGCTATCACCAAATAAACCACCACTAACAGCGTCAATGCGGGGACTTCGTTGAAGACTCTGAACCAGACGTGGCTTCTTTGTTCGGTGCCTTGGGCGAAGTTTTGTTGGATTTTG
>Ga0209344_10001512_pt1 | contig 29816 bp, 26 predicted proteins | sample Cruoilmetagenom6_FD_187293 | JGI IMG/M metagenome (GOLD analysis project Ga0209344, IMG submission 187293) | Oil polluted marine microbial communities from Coal Oil Point, Santa Barbara, California, USA - Santa Barbara Oil Seep Sample 6 (SPAdes)... | ecosystem: Environmental > Aquatic > Marine... | reverse complement strand
AGGGCTCCAAGGTGGCATCGGGCGGCTACTTATTCAATTTGCCGGACAAGCGTCGGGTGACCCCGCGAAAGCATGGGCTCCCATCTTTGGAGCGATCGTGCTTGGCCTCGTCGCCGCCGGCTCTGTGGCGCTGCTCGGCATGATTCTCAAGGACTACCGACGAACCGAGGAGGCCGCATGAGCGACCCAATCCTGACCCCAGCCCACAACAACACGGCGCACACTGCGGACGTGCTGGATGTCGCGGCCGTCACCGTGCGTGGTGTCAACAAACAATTTCAGACTGCTTCCGGAACCGTACACGCCTTAGAGAACATCAACCTCTCGGTGGCTGCAGGAGAATTCGTTTCGCTTATCGGCCCCTCGGGGTGTGGCAAATCGACCCTCATGAGACTCATTGCCGATCTCGATGACCCGACCTCCGGGGAGTTGGCGGTGTTCGGCAAGACAGCAACGCAGGCTCGTCTCGACCAGGACTACGGCATCGCGTTTCAACAGGCGGGGCTGTTGCCGTGGCGAACGGTCGCAGCAAACGTCTCGCTCCCGCTTGAACTTCACGGAGTCGCATCAGCCGCCCGCAGCACGCGCGTGGCCGAATTGCTCGACATGGTCGGGCTCACAGACTTCGCCGACCGTTTTCCGGATCAACTCTCTGGCGGCATGCAGCAGCGGGTAGCCATCGCACGTTCACTCGCCGAGCAGCCTCGGCTGTTGCTGATGGACGAACCGTTTGGTGCACTCGACGAGATGACGCGCGAGAAGATGCAAACCGACCTGGTGCGGATCGCCGCCGACACCGGAGCAGCAGTCGTGTTCGTTACCCACTCCATACCTGAAGCGGTGTTTCTGTCCGATCGCGTCGTCGTGATGTCACCACGTCCCGGGCGCATCAGCGACATCGTCACGATGCGTTTGGATGCCGCTGACGGCCGCGAAGAGCGCGACGACGATCTGCGCGAAGCATCATCCTTCTTCGATATGGTCACCGAAGTGCGCGAAGCGCTGCACGGAGGCGCCGACCATTCGACCGGTGACGCGCAAGGCAGCCCGCGGGGAGTGGACACGCGATGAGCGCAAGTACAAGCACTTCTGCGAACGCGATCGTCGGTCGCGGTGTTGGGGCGCGCCGCTCGAAAGCCTGGAGCCCACGCACGGAAGCAACGCTTCGCGTTGTCGCACCGATCAGCTTTGGACTGATCGTGCTGGTGATTTGGCAACTGTTGGTGACGGTCGGTGGTGTTTCGGACTATCTGCTGCCGAGCCCCGCATCAATCATCGGTGAACTTGTCGAGTTCTGGTCGTCGGTGGTGTCCGCTACCGCACTCACTGGCACCAACAGCTTGATCGGCTTGCTGGCCGGCTCGCTCGTCGGAATCGTAGCCGCGGCGTTCGCGGCCCGGTGGCGCATCGTCGATCAGATGAGCGCCCCGATTGTAGCTGCCCTCGCCGTCGTACCTATCGTGGCACTTGCGCCCGTTCTCAATTCGATGTTCGGAGCCGACAGTCAATTTGGCCGTCAGGCGATCGCGGCCATAGCCTCGTTCGTACCGATCTTCATCAACACGCTGCGCGGTTTCCGACAGACCACTCCTGTGCATCGTGACCTCATGAAGGCATACGCCGCGAGCTCCGGCCAAATGTTGCGCTCACTCACACTGCCCACAGCACGGCCCTTCGTTCTCACGGGCATCAGGATTGCCTCGTCGCTGGCCGTGATTTCCGCACTGGTCGCCGAATACTTCGGCGGACCCCGCGGCGGCCTCGGCAGTCTGATCGCAACCTCCGCAGCTTCGAGCGCCTACGCGCGAGCATGGGCCTATGTTGTGGCCTCTATCGCACTCGGCTTGCTCTTTTACCTCGCGACGTTGGCACTGGAACGCCTTGTGCTTCGACGCGTACCCACCGGAGGCTCCCGATAACAGCCCTCCCGGAAAATCCCCAAACGAAAGGAAAGCACCACCAGCTCTACCAGCAGTATCCACTTGCACCGTGAATCTGGAAGGTCTGACATGAAGTTCACCAAACGCCGCACCCTCGCGGCCGGAGCGTTCGCCGTTACGGCAGCGGTCCTCCTCGCAGCATGCTCCACTAGCGATGGGGGTGACAGTGGTTCCTCTGGTTCCACTGACGACCTCACCGAAGTGAAGCTCCAACTCCAATGGCTCCCTCAAGGACAGTTCGCCGGTTACTTTGCCGCAGCGGACCAGGGCTACTTTGAGGAAGAGGGCCTTGACGTAGAAATTATCCCGTCGGGTGGCGACATTGTGCCGCAAGACGCTCTCGCCAACGGTGACGTTGACTACGCCGTCGCCTGGGTTCCTAAGGTTCTCGGCTCGATCGAGCAGGGTGCCAACCTGACCAACATTGCTCAGATCTTCCAGAAGTCGGGCACCCTACAGGTGTCGTGGGCTGACTCGGGAATCGACTCGGTCGCAGACTTCGAAGGTAAGAAGATTGGTTCGTGGGGCTTCGGAAACGAGTGGGAGATCTTCGCGGCAATGGCTGCAGAGGGACTCGACTCGTCGACCGTGCAAATCATCACGCAGGACTTCAACATGAACGCCTTCCTGCAGGGTGACATCGACGCCGCGCAGGCCATGACGTACAACGAGTACGCTCAGCTGCTCGAGTCGACCGACCCCGACACCGGTGAGCTGTACCAGCCTTCCGACTTCAATGTCATCAGCTACGAAGACACCGTGGGTGCCATGCTGCAGGACGCCATCTGGGCCGACACCGAGCGTCTCGATAGCGACTCCGACTACCAGGAAACGACCGTCAAGTTCTTGAAGGCCGTCGTCAAGGGCTGGATCTACGCTGCCGAGAACCCCGAAGCCGCCGCAGAAACCACGGTTGCTGCCGGTTCCGGTTGGGGCCCGAGCCATGAACTGTGGATGGTCAACGAAACCAACAAGCTCATCTGGCCGGCCGCCAACGGCATCGGTGTCATCGATGAGGCAGCTTGGGATCGCACCGTTGAGGGCGCCATCAGCGCTGTCAACGAGTCGGGTGCCAGCCCAATCACCACGGCACCACCGGCTAGTGCGTGGTCGAACGACTGGATCATGATGGCCCTCGAAGAGCTCGAAGCCGATGGTGTCGACACCACCGGTTCCGGCTTTAGCCCGATTGATGTCACCCTGCTTGAGGGTGGCAACTAGTACCGCTGAATAGCCGCTAATCGGATGCCGCCCTTACTCTTGTGGGGGCGGCATCCTTTTCGTTGCAGCACCTTTTTCATTTCCCTGAAGGGCAAGCGCCATGACCGAAACCCCTGATGACCTCGACGCCTACGCGCGCGAGCTCGACGAAGCTCATATCTTTCATTCCTGGTCGGCGCAGACACCTGCCCATGCTGCAGCGGTGAGCATCAAGAGTGGGCTTGGCTCCCGCGTGTGGGATCACGCCGGGAATCAATATCTCGACTTCTCGAGCCAACACGTCAACGTGAATTTGGGGCACCAGCATCCGGCGTTGCTTGACGCGATCCGGGTGCAGTCTCAGTTGCTTGCGACAATCTCACCGCCGACCGCCAACATCACACGCGGCGAAGCGGCGAAGCGTCTGGCGGCGATCGCCCCCGACGGTTTCAATCGGGTGTTCTTCACGAACGGCGGCTCCGACGCGAACGAGAATGCGATGCGGATGGCGCGGCTCTACACCGGGCGCGACAAGATCTTGTCCGCGTACCGTTCGTATCACGGCAACACCGGCAGCAGCATTGTGGCTACGGGAGACCCACGCCGCATCCCCAACGAGTTTGCGCGCGGGCACGTGCACTTCTTCGGCCCGTACCTGTACCGCTCCGAGTTTTGGGCGACAACGCCGGAGCAGGAGAGCGAACGAGCGCTGCAGCATTTGCGGCGCGTAGTTGAGGCGGAAGGGCCACAGTCGATTGCGGCCGTGCTGCTCGAGCCGGTGCCAGGGACCCCCGGCGTCATGCTGCCGCCGCCCGGCTACCTCTCGGGAGTACGCCAGCTCTGCGACGAATACGGCATTCTGCTGATCTTCGACGAGGTGATGTGCGGCTTTGGGCGCACCGGCGAGTGGTTCGCGTTTGATGCGTTCGATGCGCGACCCGACCTTATTACCTTCGCCAAGGGAGTGAACTCGGGCTACGTGCCCATCGGGGGTGTGATCATTGATGACCCCATTGCGGCGTTCTTCAACGAGCGCGTCTTCCCGGGCGGGCTAACCTACTCGGGGCATCCTCTCGCGGCCGCCACCGTGGTCGCCTCTCTCGACACGATCGCCTCCGAAGGCATCCTCGACCATGTTCGGGACATCGGAGAAAACCATCTCGGGCCGTCGCTGCGTGCGCTCGCCGAACGCCATCCGTCGATCGGTGAAGTTCGTGGCCGCGGGGTGTTCTGGGTGCTCGAGCTCGTGACCGATCGTCAGACGCGCGAACCCGTGCCGGCCGCGACGATGGCGCGCATCAGGGCCGGTCTCGTCGAGCGGGGACTCTTGCCGTTCGTGTCGGAGAACCGCATCCACGTATTCCCACCGTGTGTTGTCACGGCCGCAGAGATCGCCGAAGCCGTGGTGATCTACGACGCTGTGTTGACCTCGGAACTGCGGTAGAGCCCCTCACCAACCGGGGTATGGTCCCTCGCTTGCAGCGGCATCCCAGCCCAACGTGTCGCGAGCTTCGGCTATGCGGCCGAGCGGGTCAAGGGGAAAGGCGGCCGGCTGCAGGCGAGCGAACCCCGGTATCAGCGCCCGCACCGCGCGGAACCCTGTCTCGCAAACCCGGTCGGTTGTGACATCCACGGTGACAAGGTGACGCGAAACGGAGTCCGTGACCGACGAGGTTCCTAGGGCCACGGAAGCGGGGGTGTGAATTTCAGAGGCAGGGTTGCCGCCGAGGCGCGCCATGCGTTCTTCGTGAGGCGCGGTGCGATGACGAGTTCGTTCGACCACCAGTGGATCGAGGCCGTACTGCACGTGTGCCATCGGATCGATGAGGCCCCGATACGCCGGACCGAAGGCATGAGCGTATCGGCGGCGCGCATCCCATGGTACGAGGCCGGCGATCGCGCCATTGCCGAGTGCCGCCGAGTTGCGGATGAGGCTGCTTTCCTGTGCGAGATCCTGAGCCGACGCATGCTGGATGAGCGCTTCCACCACGGCGAGTTCGCTGGCGGTTGTGTCGTCACCATGTGCGGCGAAACCAAGCGAAATGATGTCGCCACTCATGTCATCCACCACGGCTAGGCGCACGGGAACTCGCGTCGTAGAAGGGATGGCGAGGACACGAACGCTCAGATCGGAGCCAGCAAACACTGTCGCGACCGTAGGGGGCAGTGGCACCGCGCTCGCTGCTGCATTCGATGACCACCAGACCGCGACGGCATCGTGTGCCACCACATGTGCAGCGGCCCGTTCGACGGCTTCAGCCCGCGTGCGTCCGGCTTGCAGGCCGACGAGATTATTGGTGTTCGTGGCCAGCGCCGAGTTGCGACTGCCGCGCAGGTAATCGGCAAACACGAGGCTCTGCGGCACCCAGACGGGGCCAGCCGCATCTTGGCCCTGAAGCCAGTCGACGCGAGTTTCGGGGCGCAGCTCAACGAAGGGGAACCCGTCCACGGCGTGCAAGCTCGGGTCATGCGGTTGCCACGAGGCGAGATCGAGGCAGCGCTCGCCGCTCTGACGCAGTTCCGCGGGCGAGGCATGGGTTCGCCTGCCCTGCTCGAGGTCGGCACCGCAGTAGTGGGCGATGCCCGAGAGCAACGCCGGTTCCAGCAGTTCCGACTCTGAGCGCGAGCCGTCGTCGAGCGCGCCGGCTGGAGCCAAAGCATCCGGAGTGAACGTCGCCTTGACGCTCTGCAAGTGCGGCAACTCGGCGTGCAGGTGCGCAAAACCAGCCGGCAGCGGTGCGAGGTTGGCGCGCCGCCGCACCCGGTGCAGGATGCCCGTCACCGGGTCAACGAGGGGAGACGGGGTGAGGGGGTGGCTGACCCAACTACCGTCACTCCACCGTTCGAGGATGCCAGCACGGGGAGCGGGAACGGAGTCGTCGCTGAGGTCACAATTCTCACCGGCGACAGGGGGCTGTTCCGTGACTGCAGGCAGCTTCAGGGCCGCTGCCGTGGCTGGGTCCGCAATGGTCGCAGCGAGGCAATCAACCGCGAACTGGCCTGTCGTGACTGCACTTGCTGGTTCGAGGAGGAGCCGATGCCAGTGCCCTGCGAAGTGAAAGATAACGCCGAGCGCTAGCGCTGACGCGTCACCGGGACTGCCGTTGTCATTGCGGCCACAGTCACAGGCGCAACCGCCGCCACTCTTATCGAGCAGTCGTGCGAAGCCGAGCATTTCGTGTACCGAATCAAACCGGACATCTGAGGGCGAGACTCGCGGCAGTGGTGTCGGCTGCACCGTTGCACGAAGCTGCTCAAGAACCTCGGGTGTCACCGCGCTCGCAGCGACCGCAAGATGCCACATCTGTCCATCACTGCCGGTTGCTAGGCACGAGTCTGGTCCGAGCGCTGATAGCTCGACCCGCTGCTCGGGCGCTCGCACAGCGGCGGCCGTCGTCGCCGCCGCGTCTCGTGTCGCCCCCGTCATTAGGCGTGCGGGAGGGGGAAGTAGTTGAGGTCGGCCTCCGCGAGTGGGGTCTCACGCCATCCGAGTTCTACCGCGAGATCTTGCACTCGACCCTTGCCCAAGAACGGGAAAGCAGCTGGCGCGTTACCCACGGTGCCGGGAACGATGACGCGCACTGCAGCCATGCCGGTGCTCGCGACATCCGCCGAGGTGATGTCCACCACAATTACCTCGTGACCTTGTGCTTCAATCGCGGCTTGGTAGCCCGCGACCGAGCGGTCAGGCAGCGATGGAATGTCTCCGATCGGGCGTCGAGCTGGACGATCGACGAGCGGCGCAACATGCTCGACAGCCCGCGGGTCGAGCAGTACCTGCTGCTGCACCATGAGGTCATCGCAGTCGCGCATGTCGGTGCGGTAGGAGTCGAGGTAGGCACGGTCGGCTCGCCACGGCTTGAAGGAGCGGCTATTGAGTTCGCCGCGTGCCATCGCATCCCAGTGGGCACCGTCGGTGCGTAGCAGATCGCGACTGCCCTCCTGCAGCGTGCAGGCTTCGGTCCAGGCCTTCAGCGCGGCAGCCTCGGCGGTATTGCGGCACGCAAACCCGACGTTCACGAGAGTGTCGACATCGTTGTGCAGGATGCCTGCCGCCACGGGAACGTCGAACTCGTTGTCGAGCATGACTATAGAGGGACGCTGACCGTAGGAGTCTGGAACATTTGCCCAGAGAGCCTCCATTTCGGGGGTAGGAACAATCGCATCGTGCTGGTGTTCGTTGAGCCACCACACCATCGTGACGTGGCGTTCGATGATCTCTTCGAGTGCGGAGGCGACCGCGTACTCCATGTTCGGCCCGGCTGCGATGCCAGCGAAGGGGCAGAAGTTGGTGACAGGGGCTGCGGAATATCCCGCCGTAAACCAGTTCACGTAGACCATGCTCGCGGGCACCAGAATGTCTTCGTTGGTCGTGAGCGAGCGACCGGGAACCCAATGGATGGGCAGGTCAGCGGTCATGCGCACGAAGGGAAAACCGGGGGTGTCGTATTGCTCGTCGGAGTACAGCACGAGGGAGTCGGGGTCGAGCAATCGCACGGCTGACTTCGCGGAGAGTTCACGGTAGCTGCCAAAAGTTACCGGCAAGGTATCGAGGAGGTTTCCGCAGTAGCGCTCGACCGCTTCGCCCACGGCACTGGCCGCGGCCTGCTCGGGGTCGTTGAAGGCTGAGCCCTGGCACGAGGTGTTGTTGGCCCACCGTGACACCCGGCGCATGTTGCAGACGTCACTCTGCGCGGTGGCGAGCATCGATGGGATGCTCGGGTGGTGGGTGACGGCGCGAGTGCGCTGTACGAGCCCGGTGATCGGATCGACCAGGTCGCTCACCGCATGCGGCAACGAGTGCGAGATCACGCTCGCGGGCAGCGGGAGTACGGGATGTTCCGTTGCCCCCGTGGTCGCGATTTCCCATACGACGTCACCGCGCCGATCCGTGGAATCGGCCAGAGTGCGCACCACTGTCTCGAACACGGATGACAGGAGCTGAGGGTCTGCTCCGCTGTCGCCCCCAACGGCGGGCGTACGCAACGCGCGGTGGGCTACGGGATCAAAGGCGGCGGCGAGGCGGCGCGCCGCGAAGTCTTCATAGTTCGCTCCCGTGCCGGGGCTCACGAACGGGCCGAGCCACGCGGTCGAGCGCGTGAGTTCGAGAGCGACCCACGGTGTGCGGGCATCAGAGCACAGGCGATCAAACGCAATGAGGGTCGCATCATCGCCACCCCGCAGGCAGTGCACGAGCAGTTCGCCCGTGCGGAACGCGCGGTGGATGACGCGCTGCCAGTCGTCCGCTGGAACAACACGCACTGCAGGCGCTGAGTCTGCGTCGGCAATGCCGCGGAGGTTGTCCATCGCAGCGACGAGGGATGACGCAACGGCGCGATCTCCCATGACAAGCAGGTCGCCGGGCTTCGCCGTTGCGCCGTCGCTGTCATCGAAAGCGACGAGTTCGAACGACAGCGCTGCAGCATCCGCACCTTCGTTGTTGCTGTTGTCGGAGCGCTCGCCGTGGGCGCTCGCGAAGACATCCTCGGCGGTGAGTAGTTCCCGAAGGGCGGCGGCGTTCGACTCCCACTCGGTGGGCAACTTCGGCGAGACGGTGCCGCTCGAGAGAGCCTCCACGAGGGCGACGACGGTGTCTGCGGGCAGATCGAGAGCGAAGGAGTTGCCACGCGGAGTCGTGAGGAGGGTGCGATCGCTGGGGAGCGCACGAATCTCGAGGTGAGGCGTGGTGGTGACGGTGCTGGGCATGATGCCTTCCTGCGGGAGGGAGCGAGAACGGGAACGAGACGGAGGGGAAGAAAGCTGAAGCGCGACCTCTGTGGAGGAGAAGAGGGGAGCGTTTTCGGGTGCCCCGCCGCCGAGCAGCGGGGCACCCTCTAACAATCACTGGGGCTTAGGCCCAAGCGAATGCGGTGGACACGTGTCCGTGGTTGTTCGCGTTCGGAGCGAGGATCTGGTCCTCGTTGCGCTCGGTGGCGATCGGCGTAATGGCGATGGTCTGCATAGTTGTCACCTCCTCTCTTCTGTGGTTGTGGTTTAACTCGACGAAGTCGTCGAGTGGTCGGTGGCTGCTGCGGGAGACTGACCAAGCAACGAGCGGTAGTCCTCGCTGGTAACCAACAGTTCGGTGTGGGTGCCGTCGGCAGCGATGGTTCCACCGCTGAGAAGTACGACACGTGGTGCCCGAGCGATGGTGGCGATGCGGTGGGCAATGATGATCGTGGTTTTGCTGGCACGCAGGCGAGTGATGGTGTTCCCCACTTCGGCTTCGCTCACGGCATCCAAGTGCGCGGAGGTTTCGTCGAGCACGAGCACGGCCGGGTCACGCAAGAACGCCTGGGCGAGGGCGAGCCGCTGACGTTGACCGCCCGAGAGCGTCGCGCCAGCCTCACCGATCGTGTGATCGAGGCCCTCGGACCACGAGCGAATGGTGGAGCCGAGCGCCGCATCGTCGAGAGCGGTCCAGAGCTCCTGGTCGGGGGCATCCGGTTTTGCCAGCAGCAGGTTAGAGCGCACGCTGCCGCGAAAGAGATAGGGATGCTGGCCGACGATGAGCACGTCGTCGCGCACGTGTTCACTGGTGCGCGCTCGCAGCGGCACGCCGTCGAGAAGGATGTCGCCCTGAGTGGGATCCCAGAACCGCACGAGTAGAGAGCCGATGGTCGACTTTCCAGAACCGGAAGCGCCGACAATGGCAACGGTCTCTCCCGCGCCGATCTGAAGGTTAACGCCGGTGAGAACAGGCTCGGTGGCGCTGTAGCCGAAGTGCACATCGGTGAAGGTGAGAGCGCCCGGCCCGCCTCGGGGAGTGCGGGTCGCAGTGGCGGTGGGGTCGGCGACGACGCTCGGGGCGTGAATGACATCGAGAGCGCGTTCCGCTGCCGCAGACACATCGCCCAGTTTTTGGGCAACCGCGAAGATCGCGACGGCGGGGGCAAAGGTGGCGGCGGTCAAAACCAGCACTACCGGGAACAGGCTTGCGTCGAGCGCACCCGACGCAACACGGTCAGCTTGCACGACCAGGGTGGTGATCGTCGTGACTGCGACGACGACATCAGCCAACGCTGTTTCGAGACCCGAACGGAGAGCGAAGGAACGTTTGCGACGCTGCAGACGCCGTGTGGCGGTGCGTACTTCGTCGAGGTGGCGAGCGCTGAGCCCGAGGGCCAATATTTCCCGCAGACTCTCGGCGCCCTCGAAGGAAATCGCGGTCAGGCGGCCCAATTCGCCCCGCACGGCACGCCCCTGGCGGGCTTGCAGCGACGCGAATAGCCACGGGATAGAAACGAGCGCGAATGCACCGCCGAGGGCGATGAATCCGGTAGGTCCGACCAGTGCAACCAGAGTCGCAGTGACCACGAGTGGCCCGACCACAGAGTTGGCTGCGGAACCGAGGGTGTGCGCGTAGAACCACTCGAGTGCTTCGACATCGGCCATCGCGGAACCAGCGACCTCGCCCGCGCGGCGCCGTTTCATGCCGGCAGGGGTGATGCGTTCGATCGCGTCGTGCACCTTGAGGCGCAGTGTTTCGATCACCCGGTACGCGAGCACGTGACTCAACCACGACTCAACCCACGTGAAGAGGCCGTTCGCAATGACCGCGATCACGAGGCCGATCGCGAGCACGGCGACGATTCCGGAACCGAGATCGACGTCAGTGGACTGAGTGGTCACGGCGGCGGCGAGACCAACACTGAGTGCCCCGGTAGCGGCGGCGAATAGTTGGTACGCCGTCATGCTGAGAGTTGATCGCAGCAGGAGCATCCGCTGTGATTCCAACACCGAGAGCAGTTGGATGATCGGGCCGAGCAACCGCACCGGCGTCGAGTTCAGCAGCACACGCTTCATGCCAGCACTCCCGAAGTTTGGGCTGCGTGCAGCCGAGTGAGTACCCCATCGCGCGCAAGGAGCTCGTTGTAGGTGCCGGACTCGGCGAGGCATCCGTTTTCAAACACGAGTACGAGGTCGACGTTGCGGATGGGCGCGAGTCGGTGAGCAATCACGATTACGGTGCGAGCGGAGCCGTCGGCTCGACGAGTTTCACGCAGTCGCTCGAGAATCGCGTTCTCGCGTCGAGCGTCAAGCGCACTGGATGCTTCGTCGAGCAACAAAATGGGACTGTCGCGCAGCAGCGCTCGAGCGATCGCGAGGCGCTGTCGTTGCCCACCCGACAGCAGGCCGCCGTTGTCGCCCACCGGGGCATCCAGCCCACCGCGGCTTGGGTCAAGCAGCTCTTCTGCGCCTGCATCAAAGAGCACCCGAGAGAGGTCGCTATCGGTTGCTTGCGGGGCCACGAGTTGCAGATTGTGGCGGATGCTGCCAGTGAAGAGCACGGGATCTTGTGCGACGAGTGAGACAAGCGGCGAGCATCCTTCGTGCCCGAGGGTTCTCGTGGAATCGCCGTGAATCCACAGGTCACCGTGGGTGGGTTGCGCGAATCCGAGCACAGCGGAGGCGAACGTTGATTTGCCTGAACCGGACTCGCCGACGATCGCGACCGTAGACGCTGTGGGGATAGTGAGGCTGAGCTTGTGCAGGGCATCGCTTTCAGCGCCGCGGTAGCGGAAGCTAAAGTCGTCGGCGCGCACTGCGATATCGGTGGGATGAGCGCCCGCTTGGTGCGCATCACCAGTGTTCCGTGGCGACGAGGTGACCTCAACACTCTCGGCGCTCGCAAGCAGCGCCGAGATTCGGTTTCCTGCTGACACTCCGGCGTAACCCGCATGCCAGTACATCGAGAGATCGCGGAACGGGCGAAACACCTCGAATGACACCATCGTTACGAGAAAAAGCGTGGTGGGGGCGAGCTCGCCACTGCTGACGCGCGCAGCGCCGACAAGGAGCGCAACGGCGGGGCCGGCAACGAGAAAGAAGCTCGTCAGGCCGGATTCGACAAGCGAGAGCTTCAGCTGTGACAGCGTTGCGGTGAGCAGCGAATCTCCGGCAGCGGAGAGTTGTTGGCGGCGCAGATGAACAGCACCGAGAGCTTTGAGGGTGGGCATTCCACGGATCGAGTCCACGACATCCGCGTGTAGTGAGGAGTACGCGGCCCAATGCTGTTCACCTCGACCGGCGAGAGCGGCGTCCCACAGGCGTGGGATGAAGGGCACGGCGAGTCCGATGATGCCAATCACGATTCCCACGACGGGGTCGATGATCACGAGTGCGACAACGAGTGAGACACCGGTGACGAACGTGATGACGAGTTGTGGAAGGTAGCGACCGAAGTACGGTTCGAGGTTTTCGACGGCGTCCACGAGCAAAGATTGCCGTTCGCCGCTGCGGGAGGTGCTGCTTGCCAGTGGCCCTGCGGTGATTTCGGCGCCCAGGATGCGAGTGCGTAGTTGCATCTTGATGCGACCGGCTACAGCGTGCACGGTCAGTTCGCGCGCCATGGAGAGCAGGGGGCGTACGAGGAGTGCACCCGCGAAGACAAGGGTTGCAGTGGTGAGGCTTGAGAGCGCCGCGCCAGTGACGATGCCAGTGAAGAGCTCTGCGGTGGCGATGGCCTGTGCGACAGCGACAGCGCTGAGGGCGATACCGGCGAGAACGACCGCGCTCAAGAGTGCGGCGGAGTTTCCGGCGAGCCGGAGGAGGCGGAAGTGGATCACGGGGGTCTCTGTCTAATTTGACTTATTAATGAGAATGGTTATCAATTAAGTATCACAGTCCCCGAGCGAAACGAAACCGTGCCAGCAATCGTGCGAACCCCAGGTGGAGCCCCGACCTCCTCCGTTGCCCCGGAAACCTCGGGCAGCCCGGCGCCGATTGAGAATGTGAAATCGCCGGTAAAAAAATCTGAATCTTCCCGGTCATCCCGCTCGCCGCAACGTTCGGGACGCCGCGGCATTGTCTGGGTCATCGTGCTCAGCGTCATGCTCGTCGCGTCGGCGATTATCACGGTCGGTATCGGGCCGGTAGCGATCAGCCCTGACGTGGTGACCCGCGTAATCGGCTTCCACGCCTTTGGGGTCGGCGAGCACACCCCTGGATCCGACGACAACATTGTGTGGCTGATCCGGGTTCCCCGCGTCATCTTGGGAATCTTGGTCGGTGCAGCGCTCGCGATGACGGGTGTAGCCGTGCAGTCTCTGGTGCGCAATCCGCTCGCCGATCCGTACCTCCTTGGCATTTCTTCCGGCGCTTCCACGGGTGCCGCCGCCAGCATCCTGTTTGGCTTCGGCGCCGGCGCCGGTGCCTTAGCCCTCACCGGTAGCGCCTTTCTTGGAGCGGCAGCCGCTATCGTTCTCGTCTTTTCGATCGCCCGGCTTGGTGGCCGTCTGCTTCCCACCCGTCTCGTATTTGCCGGCATCGCGGTGAGTTTCGCCCTCGCCGCCCTCACAAACTTCCTCGTTTTCGCCAGCGACTCTCGTGACGGCACACGCGCTGTACTGTTCTGGATGCTCGGCTCGCTCGGTCAGGCTCGCTGGCAGTCATTGCCTATTGCCCTGGCGGGCATCGCAATCGCGGCGTTCTTCCTCATGATGTGGTCACGAAAACTCGACGCGATTGCTATTGGTGATGACACGGCGCGTGCACTTGGCACGAACCCCACTCGGTTCCGAGCCCTCGCGGCGCTCATCGTCAGCGTGGCCATTGCTGCTGCGGTGTCGGTCTCAGGGGCAATTGGTTTCGTCGGGCTCGTCGTGCCTCATCTCGCACGACGTCTCGTCGGCTCGACGCATCGAGTGTCTTTGCCTGTCGCGGGTCTACTCGGAGGAATCCTGCTGATTTGGGCGGATGCCCTCGCTCGCACAGCTTTTGCTCCCCGCGAATTGCCGCTCGGAGTGCTCACGGCCCTCATCGGTACACCTCTATTGATCGCACTCGTCCGCCGTCTCAACGCTCGTTGATAGCGGCTCCGGCGTTCCGGCTTGCCTACATTTCTCACCGCACCACCCGAATAATCAACCAACACAGAAAGAAAACACCTATGATCACGACCACCACCAGACGATCGGTAGCCCGGCTGCCGATCATTTCGGCTGCTGTAGCCGCACTCGTCCTGGGTGCTTCGGGCTGCGCAACGCAGGCCGAAGAAACCACTGACGACGCCGCGACCAACGCGAGCTACCCGATCACCATCGACAACTGTGGTGCCGATCTCTCAATTGAGGGCGAGCCGGAAACCATCCTCACTATCGGTACATCGGCGCTCTCGCTGCTCGACGCTGCCGGGGCTGCTGACCGGATCGTTGCGCGTTCAGGTGAGTTCGGCGCAGCTCTTCCAGAAGATCTGTCGATTGATCTCTCCGGCGTCGAGATTGTTGACCCTTCTGACCCGACCACCGAAAAGATCGTCGGGGCTAACGCCGATGTCGTTGTGGGGTACGGACTTTTCAACTCCACCGACGAGGATCTTGCTGCATCAGGAATCACGAACATCGTGATCGCAGGCGAGTGCAGCCACGATGCTGGTCTCACGTCAGCTACTGACTTCGATGCCATCTTTGCCGACATCGAACGCCTCGGAGCCGTTTTCAACACCAGTGATGTTGCTGCTGAGAACGTTGCGGAGCTGAAGGCCGAACTCGACGAGCTCGAAGCGGATGCTGGTGCTGATTCAGACCAGTCCGCGGCCGTCGTGTACTACTTCTCGCCCGCATCCACCCTCTCTGCTCGTGGTGGACTCGGTATCGCGAATGACATTCTCGCTCGCGCAGGAATGAACAATGTTTACGCTGCTGAGGAGTCGGTTTACCTCGAAACGAACGTTGAAACACTGCTCGACGCGGACCCGGATGTCATCGTTATTGCCTACGGCCTCTATGGCGAAGACTTCGAAACGGCTAAGGCTCTGTTGTTTGACGAGCCCGGAACGAGCGACCTCACGGCCGTGAAGAACGGCACTGTGATCGGCGTACTTGCTTCAGATCTCGCTCCCGACCCCGACGCCATTCGCGGGCTGCGCACCGTCATCGACAGCACCGCTACCTTCTCCGAATGATCACCGTCGGTGACCTGTCCGTGAACTACGGGCAGGTCGCCGCCGTCGGTGGTGTTTCTCTCACCGCTCTCGATGGCGGAACGCTGGGGCTGATCGGCCCCAATGGTTCGGGAAAATCTACAGTGCTGCGCGCGATTTTGGGAGCTCTCGACGCAGCCGGTGGAGTGATCCTGATCGATGGCGACAACGCCCGCGCCTTGAGCGCCCGTGAACGATCACGCCGGCTTGCGATTGTGGCTCAAGAAGAGCCATCGGGGCTGCCGCTCACTGCGTGGGACTCCGTGATCCTGGGCAGATCGGTGCATATTTCAGGGTGGCAGAGCTATCGCAATGAAGACGAGCGTGCCGCCGAACAAGCGATGGAAGACACGGGCACTCTGCACTTGCGTGACCGCTCCATGGATGAGCTCTCAGGCGGCGAACGTCAACGCGTCCTGATTGCGCGCGCTCTCGCGCAAGCGGCCTCTCATCTCCTGCTCGATGAACCCACCAATCACCTTGACGTGCGGTATCAACACGAGCTGCTCACCGTAGTGGCGGGGCTTCCGCTCTGCACCGTCGTGGTGCTGCACGATTTGAACCTTGCCGCGCGATACTGCGATCAGGTTGTTCTCCTCGACCGTGGCCAGGTGATGGCCGCGGGAGACCCTTCCGCGGTGTTGACTTCGGAGAACCTCGAGCCCGTCTACGGTATCGACGTCACTCGCACCGACCTCGACGGAGTGCCTCAGCTGCTCTTCACTCCGCGCTAGCGTTTTCTGCACCCGCACAGCGCGAAGATTGTTGCGTGGGTCGCGACGGTGCCTACGCGCTCGAGTCGATAGCGGTTGAAGCGCGGTGACGTAGTATCTAAGCATGCATGCGGATACTAAGTTAGCGAGAATCCACCCAGATAGCGACTACGTGGAGATCGCGGTAGAGGTATTTCGGCTGCTGGCAGATGCCACAAGAATTCGCATCGTGTTGGCGTTGCAAGGCGATGAGTTGTCAGTGAACCATCTAGCCGACATCGTTGATCGCAGCCCGGCCTCGGTATCTCAACATCTAGCGAAGTTGCGGTGGGGCAAACTCGTGCAGGTACGCAAGGACGGCAATCGAGTCTTCTATCGGTTGACCGATGAGCACGCAAAGCGGCTGGTCGTTGAGGCCATCCTTCAAGCCGAGCACACCGTGGATGAATCGCCAGCGCACCACGCATGATTGAGGTTCTGTGCAATCGGACTTACCGCGCACTGTTCGGCGCGCAAGTGATTGCCCTTCTCGGTACAGGGGTTCTCACTGTCGCGCTGGGGTTGCTCGCGTTCGATCTTGCGGGGGATGCCGCTGGCAGAGTACTCGGCACGGCTCTCACCATAAAAATGGTCGCCTACGTGGGGGTCGCACCTGTGGTGGCGGCGCTGGTCGATCGGGTTCCTAAGAAGGCAGTCTTAGTCGGAGCCGACATAGTGCGGCTCACAATCGCGTTGATGCTGCCTTTCGTCTCGGAAGCATGGCATATCTATGTGTTGGTCTTCATACTGCAGTCAGCATCGGCAACATTTACTCCAGCGTTCCAGGCGCTCATACCTGCCGTGGTGCCAGAGGCACGTGACTATACGCGGGCGTTGTCGCTCTCGAAGGTGGCGTACGATCTTGAGGCCTTGCTGAGCCCAACGATCGCCGCAGTGTTGTTGACCGTTGTCAGCTACAACAACTTGTTTGAGGGTACTGCGATTGGTTTCGCTGGGTCTGCGATGCTGGTCTTGGCAACCGCACTTCCGCAGCATCCGTTGACTCGAGATTCCGGTACCTTCTGGCAGCGGCTTCCGGCCGGCGCGCTGGTGTTCTTTCGCACTCCAAGCTTGCGATTCCTGATGCTCACCAATGTGGTTGTCGCGGCTGGTACTGCGGTGGTTCTCGTGAATTCCGTTGTTTATGCCAAGGGAATCTTTGAGCGCGACGATGCTGCGTTGGCAATTGCTCTCGGCGCCTATGGTGTCGGCTCGCTTATTGTCGCGGTGAACGTTCCGAGGCTTGCCGGTCGCATCGGAGTGACACGCACGATGCTCGGCGGGGCAGTTGTTGTCGTCATCGGGCTGTTTGCTGCCATCGCCGTAACTATCCTTGCTGCCAGTACATCGACCGGATGGTGGGCGTTGCTGGCGGCCTGGGTGATGCTCGGTGCGGGAACCTCGCTTATTGGCACGCCCTCAGCGAGGTTGCTTGCCGACGCGTCTACGCCTGCCAACCGCAATCTTGTTTATACCGCGCAGTTCGCGCTCTCGCACTCCTGTTTTCTGGTGACCTATCCGCTGGCTGGATGGCTGGGAGCCGTTAGCCTTCCGATGGCTACGGCCAGCCTGGCTTTCGTTGCGCTTGCGGGCACTGTCACTGCGTTTCGAATTCGTCGGCGCGCAATAGTGCTCGCGCAGTATTGGGAAAACACGGAATCACGCGCTGGCCGCTAGAGGTCTAATTCCGGAAGCGAGCCGACCCTCCGCTACTCGCGTTCATCGGCTCCGCGGGCAAGGCGCTGGGACACCCACACCGGAATGAACGAGGCGAGAATCACGACGGTCGCGACAACGTTCACGAGGGATGCTTCGTTGGGGCGTGCCATCTGGTTCATGATCCACAGTGGCAGGGTGTCCACTCCCGGCGGGGCGGTGAAGATGGTGACAACAACCTCATCGAAGCTCAGCGCGAAGGCAAGAATCGCACCGGCCACGAAGGCGCTGCGGAACTGCGGGAACGTGACGAGACGGAAGGTCTGCCACGGAGTAGCGCCGAGGTCACGAGATGCTTCTTCGATGCTGGGGTTGATGCGGCGCAGCCGGGCGAGCACGTTGTTGAAGACCATGACGATGCAGAAGGTGCCGTGCGCGATGATCATCCCGAAGTAGCCGACCTCGATACCGATGGGTTCGAGGATCTGGTTGTACGTGTTGTTGAGGGCAACACCGGTGACGATGCCGGGCAGGGCGATCGGCAGCACGACGAGCAGATTGACGCTCTGCTTGCCGAAGAAGGTGTAGCGCTGCAGGGCGAAGGCCACGAGCGTACCGAGGATGAGCGCAATCACGGTCGCGCCGAGGCCAACGATCACCGAGTTCAGCAGGGCGGCGCGGATGGGTTCGCTCACGAACGCCTTCTCCCACCAGATGGTGGAGAACTCGGCGATCGGCCAGCTCGAGAGGCGCGCGGCGCTGAACGAGTTGATGACCACCAGGAACAGCGGGATGTACATGAACGCGAGGGCGATCGCGACGATGATTCCAAGGGTGAACTTGGCGCCGAGGGAGAGTCTCAACATGGCGACATCACATCCGTTCCAGTGCGCCGGTGCGTTGCACGCTGACGAGGTAGATGACAACAAAGGCGATCGGCACGAGCGAGAACGCGGCGGCAATCGGAGGGTTCAGGTTGATGTTCGAGGCGATGATGCTGCCGATCATCTGGGTGGAGCCACCCACAAACTTGGCGGCGATGTAGTCGCCGAGGCTCAGTGAGAATGTGAAGATCGAGCCGGCGATGATGGCGGGCTTGATCAGAGGCAACACCACGGTGCGGATCGTGAACCCGGCGCCGGCGCCCAGATCTGATGAGGCGTCGAACAGGTTCGACGGCAGCTGGCGGATTGCGGTGTAAACCGGGACCGCCATGTACGGCAACCACAGGTAGGTGAGCGTCAGCACGACGGTGACGATGCTGAAGCCGGGGCCGCTAATGCCGAGTGGACCAAGCATCGAGTTGAAGAATCCTTCCTCGGTGAAGGTGATGCGCATCGCCACGATCTTGACGAGGTAGCCGGCCCAGAGCGGCAGAGTGATGGCGACGGCGAGAATAGCGCGCACCGTGGGAGAAGCCACCTTGGCCATGAAGATGCCAAGAGGAACGGAGATCAGGATGCTGAGAGCCGTCACCGCGAGAGCAATGCCGAGAGTGCGCAGCGACGTTGAGGCGTAGGCAGGGTTCGCGATGATCTGCTCAAAGTTGCGAAGGGTGAACCCGGGCTTCACCTTCGACGTGAAGGGGTCGGTCACCCAGAACGCGGTCACCAGCAGCATGATGAGCGAGAAGATGTAGATGCCGATGAGCCACAGCATGGGCAGCGCTAGCAGTGCCGAGAGTTGCGCGCGGCGATTCATGGGAGTCCGATCGATTGGTGCTTGAGAGAAGGCATGAGGGGTGAGCGGGCGAAGCCGCCCACCCCTCGGGCTAGCTAGCTCTTGACGGTGAGCCAGGCATCCGTCCACTGCTGAAAGTTCGTGCAGGTGACGTCAGTGCGACCATCGATGCACTGCTCGATGGGGGTGGTCCAGAACCACACGTTGCTGAAGTATTCTTCGTCGGTTGCGTTGAAGTACTCGCAGTGCGCTGCGGCTTCGTCGCTCGTTTCGCAGAACGCAGCGTTGGCGGGGGCCATACCGAAGTTCATGGCGATGGCACCGTTGACCTCTGGTGAGCTGGTGTAGTCAACCCAGGCGTAGGCGCAGTTGGGTGACTCCGACTCGGCGCTGATCATCCAGGCGTCAGACCATCCGGTTGAACCCTCTTCGGGAAGAACACTCTTGAACTTGTCGTCATCGGTGAGCTTGCGCAGGATCTCCCACGAGGTGCCGAGCGAGGTGGTTCCGCCGGCGAACGAGGTGATCTGTGCGGCAGGGTCTGCCCAGTACTCGGAGACGATCTTGTTCTGCTGCTTGAGCAGGTCGATCGCAGCGTCAAGCTGTTCCTGGTCGAGTGCGTACGGGTTGGTGATGCCGAGGTCAGGCGCGTGAGCCATCAGGTACACGGCAGCGTCAGCGATGTAGATCGGTGCGTCGTAGGCAATGATTTCACCGGCGTAGGGGCTGTCAGCTTCCCACGCAACGTCCCAGCTCGTGGGCGCTTCGGTGACAACGTCACTGTTGTACTGCAGGATGTTGGCGCCACGGCCGATCGGAACACCATAGGACTTGCCGTTGATGGTGTCGTAGATCTGACCCTTCATGCCCTCAACGATGTCGTCGCCGAAGTTGGGTACGAGGTCAAGGTTGATGGGCTGAACGTCGCCACCGGCGATCAGGCGCAGGCTGGCGTCACCGGATGCGGATACGAGGTCGTAGTCGCCGGTGCGCATGAGCTGAACCATTTCATCACTGGTGCCAGCGACGCGACGGTTGACCGTGCATCCGGTTTCCTCGGTGAATTCGTCGGTCCATGCTGGCTCGACGAAGCCACTCCACGCGACGATGTTGACTTCGCTTTCCATCTCGCCCAGTTCTTCAAGCATGGGTACGTCAGGAACGTCGATCGAGAGCCCGCCGGCAGAGGTGGTTTCCGTCTCGGCCGAACAGCCGGTGAGGGTGAGAGCGGCGACAGCAAGGAATGCTGCGCCGGTCATGACTTTTGATCTCATGGTTTCTCCTAGTTGTGATTGATGGGTGGTGCGTGCTGTGGGTGACTCTGGATGCGGCTGGCCCGGTTGTGCCGGAAGCGCCGATGCTGCTGGGGTGGTCTGTTATCCGATGCGGGAGGCATGGTCTTTTGTCCACTCGACGCGGACGCGATCTCCGCGCGCGAACGCGGATTCGGCGGAGGGGTGGTGGTCGTTGGCGCGCTCGGCAATTACCCGAACGCCCGATTCGGTGTCGACGAGGAATCGCGTGGTCGGTCCGGTGTAGACGGTTTCGGCGACCGACCCCTGCAGCGAGATAGTTCCGGCTGTTGCCGCGGCATCAGCTTCCAGCAGGCGCACCCGCTCCGGTCGAACGCTGGACTGCACACCGTCACGTGACAGGTCAGCCGGAATAAGGTTCGAGAGTCCCAAGAATTTGGCGACGAATTCGGTCGCAGGAAATTCGTACACCTCGCGAGCCGTGCCGACCTGTTCGACGCGGCCGTTGTTGAAGACGGCGACGCGGTCGCTGAGAGTGAGCGCTTCTTCTTGATCGTGGGTGACGAAGATGAAGGTGATGCCGACCTCGCGCTGGATTTGCTTGAGTTCGATCTGCATCTCTTCGCGTAGTTGCTTGTCAAGAGCGCCGAGGGGCTCGTCGAGTAGCAGCACCTGAGGGCGCAGGATGAGCGCGCGGGCGAGGGCGATGCGCTGGCGCTGTCCACCGGAAAGCTGGTGGGGGAGCCGGTCGGCAACAGCAGAAAGTCGAACCTGTTCGAGAGCGACACCGACCTGGCTGGCGCGCTCCGCGCGGGAAACCCCGGCAACACGCAGTCCGTAGCCGACGTTCTCGGCGATTGTCAGGTGCGGGAACAGCGCGTAGTCCTGAAAAACGGTGTTCACCTGGCGGGCGTGGGGCGGAACGGCGGTGACATCGACTCCGGACAGCTGAATGCTGCCACTGGTGACGTTCTCGAAGCCGGCGATCATCCGCAGCACGGTGGTCTTGCCCGAGCCCGACGGGCCGAGCATCGAAAGGAACTCCCCCGGTTGGACGTCGAGGTTGAGTTCTTCAACGGCAGTGAATTCACCGAACCGCTTCGAGACGCCGGTGAGTGACACACCACCGGGCGCGGTGGCGGTGTCCGTTTCGGACGAGGCTTGCTGGGCGGACGCGTGCACGCGGACTCCTTGGAACGACTTTGATCTCTGAGTGAGAGTAAACCTATAGAACCAGAGGTCATATTTCAAGCGTGTGTCGTGAAAGTCACAAAACAGCAACGACTCACCCGAACAGTGCAAGAATTGAGCAATGCACCCGCCCGATTCGACTGACGCATCGCAGCGCAGCGCGGCAGTCGACAGCGACGCCGCGCGGTTTCGCGACGCCGCACGGCCTGGCCGACTTCAGGGCGCGCTCTTTCAATCCATTGGTGATGCGGGCCGTGCCGAGCTTGTCGAGCGACGGCTAGCGAGCGCGATTACCGGCGGACATCTACGCGCCGGCGAGCGGCTCCCGTCGGAAAATGACCTCGCGCGTACCTTCGGTGTGGCGCCAACAACGGTGCGCGAGTCCCTGCTTGCGCTGCGCACCCAAGGTCTTGTCGTTACCAGGCGCGGCAGAAACGGTGGCAGCTTCGTCGCCGACTCCGCTGATCCCGTGGCGCACGCTCGCACGGCCCTGGCGGCAACATCGCGGCTCGCCCTGCGCGACATGGGTGCCCACTATGCGGCGATCACCGCCGCGTGTGTTCGGCTTGCTGCTCGCCGGGCGGTTGCCTCCGAGGTGCAGTTGATTCGCGCTCGGCTCATCCGTCTCGAGCCAACGGACTTGGCGCAGTGGCGCAGTGCGCTCGACGATGTTCAGGTCGAACTAGTCTCACTCAGCCAATCCGCGCGTCTCACCCGGGAGCAGATGCGGCTTCAGGCGGAGATCTCACCACTGTTGCGGCTAATCGACGCCGTTGAGGACTCCCGCGTATTGGAACGCCAGCTGCTTCTCGCCGTTGTCGATGCTGTCGAATCCGGTGACGCCCAAGCGGCGGTCGACGCGACCGAGCGAATGGTTGACAGCGTGATTGATGCGCTCATAGAACTGCAGATTTCGGGCCGCTGAACTAGCGGTGCACGGCATCCGGTGCATAGGATGCGACGAACACAACCACGCAAACGGCAGGCGAGGCACGCATGATTTCGAATGGAAACCTCAATACATGGTGACAACGATCGACGCGAAAGCGCCCGCTACTGCCGCCCGTGCGGCGGCCATCGTGGCCGAGTATCTTCGCGGCCCCATCGAGGCCCTGGATGAGACGGCGGTCCTGCTCGGGGAAGAGCTCGCTGCGTCGCCCCACATCGGTGCTCTGTCGTCTCAACGACTCGACACGCTCGTTGAGCCACACGCTCTCCGCCTTCTCGGGCTGACTGACGCGCACATCTATGGGGCGGGATTCATCGCCGCAATCGAACTGCTCACCGATGAACGTAACCACCTTTCTTGGTGGCAGGGCGAGGATGCCCGCAAGCTGCTGCTCGCCGCGCAATCAGTTAACAAGGCGCTCATCGACTACAGCGAACTCGAGTGGTTCCGGGTGCCAATGGAGACCGGCCGCGGTCACGTCGCAGGGCCCTACGTCGACTACCTGTGCAGCGACGAGTACACGATCACCGTCGCCGCGCCCGTGCATATCGCTGGCCGCTTTGTCGGGGTCGCAGGCCTTGACCTCCTGATTGATTCTGTCGAACGTCAGCTGTTGCCGAAACTTGCTGAGCTTGGGGACAAGGTGACCCTCGTGAACAGTGTTGGTCGCGTCGTGATCTCGACGGATCCGCGTCACGCCACTGGCGATGCGGTGCGCGGTGGTTCGCTCGCAGACCTGCCGCGCACGGCGTGCGAGGGTGTTGCGCTGGAGATCATCGCGGAGTAGTTAGAGCGCCTTCTCGAGTAGTTCAAACTGCAGGTCACCGCGCCTCGGGGTGCCGACGCGCTCGTTCCCATACGGGAACGGTTTCTTGATGCCGGTGCGTGCATAGCCGCGCCGCTCATAGAACGCGATGAGCTCTTCGCGCACATCGATCACCGTCAGCTGCATGACTGTCGCTCCCCACTCGCGGGCGGCGTAGCGCTCGGCTTCGGCGAGCACTACGGTGCCGAGGCCGCTGCCTTGTTGCCCGGGCTCAACGGAGAACATCCCGAAGTAGCCGTGCCCGGCGTCGTCAGCAACGTGGGCGCACGCCACAAGCTGATCGCCGCGCTCCGCCAACAGGATTGTCGAACTTGGTCGGGCCAGATCCGCTGCCACAGCCTGGGCATCAATGCGCTCCCCGTCGATGAGGTCGGCTTCACTGGTCCATCCGGCTCGGCTGGCATCGCCGCGGTACGCCGACGTGACCAGCGCAACTATCGCCGGGATGTCGTCGGTCGTTGCTGCGCGAAAAGTCGGGGTTGCCATGGCAGCAGCCTAGACGCGATCAACAAGCGCGTCGCGCGGGCTCGGGCGCACCAGTTGACAGTTCGCACTGTTCGTTAACGCCCGGTAACGCCCTGTGGAAAACCTTGACAACCCCCGAGGCATCTAATAAGAATGCTTGTTAACTAATAGCTTATGCGGGCGAGGAATTTGCTCGCATACTTCGGAAAGGACCAGCATGCGCACCAAATTGCTTGCTATCGCCGCCGCAGGGTTGCTCGTCACCGGCCTGGCCGCGTGCAGCGACACGGGTGGGGGCACCCCGAACAACGACTCAGAGCAGGCGGGTAAGATCGCCGTGCTTCTGCCAGATTCGAAGTCGTCTCCGCGTTGGGAAACCGCGGACCGAGTGTTCTTCGAACAGGCATTCGCCGCCGCTGGCCTCACCGAAGATGACTACATCATCAGCAACGCTGAAGGTGATCCATCCGTGCAGACGAGCCAGGCGGACCAAGCCATCACTGACGGCGCTACCGTGCTCGTTCTCGTCAACCTCGACAACGGTTCCGGCGCCGCGATCATCGACAACGCACAGTCACAGGGAGTAACGGTCATCGATTACGACCGCCTCACTGTAGGCGGAAACGCTGACTACTACGTCAGTGGTGACGCCACAGCGGCCGGAGTCCTGCAGGGTGAAGGGCTGGTGGAGGACCTGGCCGGCATCGACACTCCTCGAGTCGCCATCCTGGATGGTGCACCGACCGACTCCTTCGCCACCGACCTCGCTAAGGGCTACGGCTCGGTGCTCGATCCCCTGTTCGATTCGGGAGAGTTCGAGAAGGTCGACCAGCAAGCGGTCAAGGACTGGGACGGCGCCACCGCGCTGACCATGTTCGAGCAGATGCTCACTGCCGCTGGCAATGACATTGACGGCGCCATCGCCGCCAACGACACGCTTGCGAACGCAGTGATCTCCGCGCTGAAGTCCCAGAACCTGGACATGATCCCGGTGAGCGGCCTCGATGGAACCATCCCGGCACTTCAGCACATTCTGGCGGGAGAGCAGACCTTCACGGTCTACTTCTCCTACGGAACGCAGGCGAAACTTGCTGCCGACCTTGCGGTGGAGCTACTGAACGGCGAAGAACCCACGGGTATCACTGCTGAGGTCGACAACGAGGGAAAGACGATCCCAGCGATGATGATTGACCCGGTCACGGTACGTGCCGACAACATCGAGGACACCGTGATTGCGGATGGCCTTATCACGTGGGACGACATCTGCGTGGGCGACTACGCTCAATTCTGCCCAGCAGGCTGAGCGACTCCCCCTAGCTAAAGGAACACCATGGTTCGGACCACGATTACGGCAGACTCTCCGAGTTTGATGCGTCGACTTAACACGGTGGCAGTGTTGGGCGCGATCCGTGATCGTGGTCCGATCTCACGCCCCGGTCTCGCTCGCGAAACCGGGCTATCCACGCCAACCATTGCTCACGTAGTCGAGTTATTGCTCCACAAGGGCTACGTCGAAGAGGTGGATTCCTCCATCGTCCAAGGCCCGAAGCGCCCCGGACCGCGCGCAAAACTGTTGAGCTTCCGGGCCACTCTCGGCTACGTGATTGGCGTCGATACCGGTGCGGATAACTCCGCGGCGAAACTGGCGGATCTGTCAGGAAAAGTCATCGCTGAGGCTCGTCTCCCGCACGCGCAGCCCGCGCACAGCAACGACGTGCTGAACGCCATCCGGGCGGTCACTGCTGAAGTTCTCAACGAAGCCTCGGTCTCGGCTGACGACCTGCACGCCATCACCATTGGAACGCCAGGCGTCGTGGATCCGGCGACCGGAAAGATCTCTCTCGCGCCCCAAATCGATGGCTGGGACGGACTCGACCTAGCCGCCGAGCTCAAGGACCTCGCCGGTTGTCCCATCGTGATCGAAAACGAATCACACCTCTCCCTGCTTGCTGAACGATGGAAAGGGCGAGCCCGCGAAGCAGTCGATGTGATCTTCGTCCAGCTCGGAATCGGCATCGGCGGGGCCATTCTCATGGGGGGAAAAATCTATCGCGGCAGCAACGGTGCTGCCGGTGAGATTGCGTACATAGCAACCGGTGGGGAAGACCAGGATGCGCCCCCTGAGTCGTCGGTTGGAGCGTTCGAATGGTTCGCTGGTGGCCACGCTTATCGCCGACACGGTATGCGTGCTGCCGCAACGGAAGCTGGCGCGCTTCTGTTGAAACTTGCCGGAGGAAACCCCGACGCCATTACAGCAAGAATCGTTTTTGATGCTGCGGCACAAGGGGACCCTGCGGCGCTAGAAATTACTTCTCTACTACTTGGTCGGCTTGGCCGCGGCCTCGCCAGTCTCGCCACAACATTGAACCCTGAACTCATCCTCATCGGTGGCGGAATCACCAACGCCGGAGAGGTCGTATTGCCGCCGATCCGTGAAGTCCTCGAACGGATGACTCCGTATCCGCCAACTCTTGCCCTTAGCGCCCTTGGTGACGACGGAACGGCACTCGGTGCTGTTCGGCGTGCCATGGAAGTCGCCGAGGAGACCACTTTCTCTTTTCTCACCGTGAAACAGAACCAGTAACTAGGAGAATCTCGCTATGAGCTTCAGCTATACCGCCTCAACCTTCCTGCCGTTCCGCGATATGGATGCCTGCATTGCGGCGCGGAAGATTAAGCGCGAGCAGATTACCCAGCACGCAAACCCCGATTTCCGCATCCGGGTCGAAGACGACAAATCGGCCTTCTATAAAGCCTTCGCCAATGACCTTGTTGACCGGATCCGTCAGGCTCGCGACGAGAGTCGAGACTTTGTGGGCATTCTGCCCGTCGGCCCCGTGCCGCAGTATGCCGAAGCGGCTCGCATCATCAACGAGGAACGACTGAGCCTGTCGCACGTGCGCACCTTCAACATGGACGAGTATGCGAATGAGCACGGCGAGACCGCGCCGCCTGAGTGGGAAGGGTCCTTCCGTACCGCAATGTGGCAGAACTTCTTGGGGCGTATCGATGAGGACCTTCGCCCCAAGGAAGAGAACATCCACTTTCCGAGCACGGCCAATATCGCTGACTATTCGCAAATGATTGAGGATGCCGGCGGCGCAGACGTCTGCTACGGGGGCATTGGGTGGAGTGGACACATAGCTTTCTGGGAGCCTCAACTCGGCGCCGAATTCGCTGGCGACCTCGACGCCTACCGTGCGGCCCCTGGGCGCATTGTTGAGCTGAATCCGATGACGGTCATGCAGAACGCGCTGCACTCCTTCGGCGCTGACTGGTCGTGGGTGCCCCCGAAGGCAGCCACCATCGGGCCGAAAGATATTCTCGGCGCGAAGCACCGGTCATTCTGGCTCGACGGCTACCTGGGAGGCGGGATCTCGTGGCAGCGCTTCATCGCACGCCTTGTCGCGCACGGCCCGGTAAACGAGTTCGTTCCAGGATCGATTCTTCAAGAGACGCGTTGCGACTACACAATGCTTGGCGAGGTCGCAGACAACGTCGAGATCGCGATGTCCTAATCAGTACCTCAATCGGAAAGGGAAACATGACCGCAAAGCCGGCGCTCGAGCTTAAGGGCGTTTCCAAGCAGTTTGGTGCCGTGCAGGCGCTACATGACGTTGATCTCACCGTCAGCCCCGGAGAGATCGTGGCTCTTGTGGGTGACAACGGTGCCGGGAAGTCGACGCTGATCAAGTCCATCGCGGGCATTCATCCGCTCAGTGGCGGCCAGATCCTTTGGAAGGGTAAGCCGGTTACGGTGCGCTCGCCCCGGCACGCTGCTGATCTCGGAATCGAGGTCGTCTACCAAGATCTTGCGCTAGCAGACAACCTTGACGTCGTTGAGAATATGTTTCTTGGGCGGGAATTGCTCACGAAGGCCTTTCAGCTGGATCGCACAGAAATGGAGCGTCGCGCGCTGGCGGTGCTAGACCAGCTGGGCGTGACGACCATCCGATCCGTGCGACAAAGTGTCGCCGGACTCTCGGGGGGTCAACGCCAATCCGTCGCCGTGGCAAAGGCGGTGATGTGGAGCGCGCAATTGGTGATCCTCGATGAACCGACCGCGGCACTGGGCGTGGCCCAAACTCGTCAAGTGCTTGAACTGGTGCGCCGCCTCGGCGAGCAAGGGCTCGGAGTCATCCTGATCTCCCACAACCTTCACGACGTCTTTGAGGTGGCCGACCGCATCGTCGTGTTGCGGCTCGGTCAGAACGTCGCAGAGTTTGATCGGCGAAGTGTCACGCAGACCACCGTCGTTGAAGCAATCACCGCCGGCGGCCTCTCCGCCGTCCCCGGCCAGAATGAGGAGACCGCGTCGTGAGCGCTGCACCTGTCACCAACACAATGACCTTGGTCCCGGAACCAGTAACCCTCCGCCAGTACGCTCGCAACTGGTTCATGGGTTTGCGCAACGGCGAATTGGGCGCCCTGCCCATCGTTATCGGGCTGCTCGTGATCGCCGTCGTGTTCCAGTCGATGAACAGCAACTTCCTCACGGCAGGTAACTTCGTCAACCTCATGGTGCAAGGCGCCGCAATGGCGACCATAGCCATGGGCGTAGTTTTCGTACTGTTGATCGGTGAAATCGATCTCTCACTCGGATACGTCTCCGGGGTGGGTGCGGTGCTCACGGCCCTGTTCTTACTGCCGGATGGCGCTCAACTCCCCACCGGGGTGGCCCTTGTCGGTGCCGTCTTCGCGGGCGCTCTCATCGGTCTATTGCACGGCCTGCTGATAACGAAGCTAAAGATCCCGTCCTTTGTCGTGACCCTTGCCGGATTCCTCGGCTGGAACGGTGTGGTCTTGCTGCTCATCGGCAGTCGTGGATCCATCATCATTCAAGACAAGACCGTCGTCGGCCTCGCGAGTGAATTTCTGTTGCCCGCTGTTGCGTGGGGGCTGTTGGCGCTCTGTGTACTCGCCTACGCCGCAACACAACTGGTGCAGCGTGCCCAGCGCCAGAAGAACAACCTTGCGGTAGACCCGCTGTCGATCATTGTGTTGCGGGTCGGAGCGCTCGCAGTGTTCGGTGGGGCAGTCGTTCTCGTGTCAAACCTCAGCCGCGGAATCCCCTACGTCTTCGTGTTGGTGGGGGTGCTGTTTCTTCTCTGCACCTTCGTTCTCACCCGCACGAAGTTTGGAATCTGGGTCTACGCCATCGGTGGCAGCATCGAAGCGGCTCGCCGCGCGGGAATCAACACCGACCGGGTGCGCATCGCATGCTTCATGATCTGTTCGTCACTGGCGGTGACCGGCGGGATCATCCTGTCCTCGCGGCTGCGCTCAGTCGACAGCAACGCAGGTGGCGGTTCACTGTTGCTCTACTCAATTGCGGCGGCAGTAATCGGCGGAACCTCGCTGTTCGGTGGCCGAGGCAGCGCCCGTTCGGCGATCCTCGGCGCCCTCGTCATCGCCGCGATCGACAACGGGCTTGGTCTGCTGGGTCTCGGGTCCGGACAGAAGTTCGTGATCACCGGGCTCGTGCTTCTTGCAGCCGTTGCCGTTGATGCACTCTCCCAGAAGGGCCGGGTTCGAGCCGGCAAGGGTTGACCGAGGACGGGGGCCTTTGGTCGGGCGCTGTTCTGGGGCGGCAGCTGCGGTGATCTCGGTGACTCCTTCACCGAGATCACCGCAGCTGCGAACGCGCCTGCCAGAATAGGGCGCACAGACAACGAGTCCGCAGAACGAGGAGAGCAGCCATGAGCGGTCCGGTCAGCATTACTCGCACCTTCAACGCGACGCCCGAGCAAGTCTTCGGCGCGTGGACCACTCCGGCAGCTTTCGCCGTGTGGTTCGGCACTGCCGCGCTCGCGGTCAGCGACGTAAAGATGGACGTTCGTGTCGGCGGAGCGTGGAAGGCAACAATGCAGCTGCCAGACGGTAGCCTCAAATACTGGCTCGGCGAGTACACCGAAGTGGACGGCCCGAGCCGTCTCGCCCTCACAATCTCCGATGAACCGTCCGAACCGGCTGGCGACGCT
>Ga0209344_10001511_pt1 | contig 29828 bp, 30 predicted proteins | sample Cruoilmetagenom6_FD_187293 | JGI IMG/M metagenome (GOLD analysis project Ga0209344, IMG submission 187293) | Oil polluted marine microbial communities from Coal Oil Point, Santa Barbara, California, USA - Santa Barbara Oil Seep Sample 6 (SPAdes)... | ecosystem: Environmental > Aquatic > Marine... | reverse complement strand
GGATCTAAGCAAATACCTCGGTATTTTTAGCGTGATCTATTGGCTCGGGGAGCTGCTGCTGAACGGACTCATTTGCCCCCGTGTCAGCAACATCACTGACTGATTGTTCCTCTGCCTCCCCTATCACTACCTCACTAGCAGAATTTAAGGGCTCGGCATTAGTTGCTGTTGTTGCCGGCTTAACCTGGGCGCTTCCAGCTAATATTGGCTCACTCGCGTTTGATGCTGCTGACGCCGTATCTGGGCTATTTAAATGAACAAAGTCTGCAGCAATATCTATGCCTTGCTTATGCCAGTCAGGATAAAATTTAGCCGTGCCACGTAGCTCTTTAGCAATCACCTTAAGTAACCAACTATCGAGCTCGGGACTGAAGTCAAAACTCACTTGCTGAAAGTTTTCGCCGTAAACTTGCAGGTTATCAATCTGGCCATGGATTTTATCCGGCGCACTTAAGATGCTTGTTGCAGGGGCACTAGTAGCTGCATTAAGCAGGTTTTCTGCTTCAGTGACCTCGTTTGTCTCTGACTTAACCGCCGCCAAAATATCTAACACTAATGGCTGCCATTGTTGATAATTAGCGGCTTTAACATCAGCGGTAATATGAAAGCCCGTGGTTGGTAACCATAATTGCTGTTGACCTAACACTAAATGGGCTAATGAGAACTGGGTTTGTTGGTGATCAAGCTCACCATAAAAGTCGATGTTATCGCCAATATCGGCCTTGATGGTACTCTTTAAGTCATCACCAAAGGCGCGAATGTTTACGCTAATTTGCTCGCCAGGGACTTTGGTAAAGGGCGCTGGTATTGCTAAAGCAACCTCATCGAGTGTTGAATTTATTTGATAATCATAACTGAACTTATCGGTACTAATATTCAGCGCTAATAGCCCTTGCCAAGCGACTTGCCCTTGCGCATATTTGCTTAACTCTTCAGGCAATTGTGCTTGCCAATGGTGCTCTTGCCACTGACCTAACGTTTCAATATTGACGCGATAATGCTCAGCTTTATGCGCTGCGTTAGCGTTAACGGTTAACGGCATACCCCGCCAATTTAGCTCTATAGCCGTGGCAGTAATAACATCATTATGATAATCTAACCGTCCGTTAACCTGAGTAAAGTCCATCTGCGGCGTCTGTAAGGCCAAGGCATTATTGTTAAAGTCGACATGACCCTTAGCAATCACGGCATCGGGGTTGTTTAACGGTAAGTTTAACGCAAAGTCGCCACTAATTGGTCCGGAAACAACCACTTGCTCTAGCGTGACCCCAACAGTGCCCTGCATCGGGCTCGCAGCCATCAACTGACTCACCCTTAGCGGCTCGATATTACTAAAATCGGCGTCAACCGTTAACACTTGTTCATCTGATAAATCAGCAATTGCCGCGGCAACGCCGGTAACGTCAATACCTGATAAGGTGCCTGCTCGACCGGTAATTAACATGCTATTGTTGGTGAAATTGAGGTTGGCAGCAAAGCTTTCAATTGCCGGCCAGTCGGGGTCGAATTTAAATGTGCTTTCTGATAGTTCAGCGTCAACGACAAAAACACCTTGGTTATCATTAAACGGAAAGTGTTGAAATGGTCCATTAAAGAGCACTAACGCCTGCTCAACTTTGCCACTTACGATAGCGCCATTTAAGTAGTTAACCAGATCGTCACCCATCAATAAATGCGGGTAATAATATTCAGCGAATTCGGCATTACCCTGACTAACACTCGCCAACAATGCCATGGTAATGGGCTGCTCTTTTACGCTATTAATCTTAACATCTGCATTTAAACTCAATTGTGGCGAATTAAAAACGATATTTTCAACTGAGAATTGCCAACCATCGGCTAAAAATTGCGCATTGATCAGACTGGTTAAACGTGTATAAGGGATTGGATATTTGAAATGTTCATCAAAATTAAGCGCACCATTGACGGCAATTATCGCTACTTGTAGCTGATGATTCAGATAAACTAATTCACCGCTGACGTTATCAATTCCTGGAATACCATGACTAAAATGGCTGTCGACATCGTTAAATGTTGCCGTTATCGCGACGTCTTCAGGGCTAAAGCGAAAATGGATATCTTCAATTCGACCAATAGGGTCAAGATCTAGCATTAAACCTTCAAGGCCGACATCGTCAATGAGTAACGGCGATATGCCTTCAAAACTGGCAAGCTCGATGGCATTAATATAACCATCAAAATTTTTGCCATCGGCATTGGCTAACAAGGATATTTTATTGGTTTCTTCACCATTGCGTTTAATCGTTAATGGTGACGTGGCAACACTGTACGCCGATTGTTCTCTGGTTTTTATCTCAACATCACCGCCAACGATCTCAAAACTCTGCGTTTGCCCTAAATGTTGCCAAGTAATTTCATTATCACCTAAGGCTAGTTGCAAAATTTTTGCCTGACCTGCGGCTATTTTTAGCCAAGCATTAAAATTAATTGCTGAATGCGTTTTAGTGCCCTTAATGGCTAATAGTCGGCCGAGCCAAGGGGTAATATCTATCTCATTGGCTTCAAAATAGGCTTGACCACTTAATTTATCAAAGCTAGGTCCTTGAAAGTCTAATAATAGTTTTAGATTATTAGAACTTAAGCCATCGACAATGACACTACCGTTGGCACGGTGGCGATCATTTTCATTGAGCCAAAACATTTCATTAATGGTAAAGGCGCGCACCCCAGTAAGGCTATGATAAAGCACATGACTATCGCGGATAGAAAAACGTGAGATTTGCTCGAGTAATATCGAGGAAAGCGATGCTATCAGGTTAGCATTGCCGTCTTGATTATCGTTAGTTTCTTGCGTGGGGCTTGCCAGTGCAGCTTGTTGAAACGCCAATTCGGCACCTGAAATAACAAAATCTTTTGTCACGATTTGGCCCGAGCGAATAGTACGCCAAAAGTCCAACTCGACTTCCAAACTTTCAATGTATATTTTGCTGTCGTTACTGGACAACAGCTTCACCTGCTCGGTGATCAAGGTTGGGCCTGACTTACTCCAGCCCATGTTTAATGAGCCAATCGCAATATCACTGTGATAACGCGTATTGAGATAATCTTCGACATCTTGGCGATAATTATGCGCATAAGGTAAAAATAACCGCAGGATGCTGATCAAGACAGCAAAAACTACTAGCAAAATCGCTAATAGTTTATACAGACGCTTCAGCCATCTATTTAATACTGTGGAAACACTCATGAATATTTTACCAAGGCACTTTAATTACTGAATCATTCAGCACAAATTTCATTACATCATCACGACGTCAAACTGCTCTTGATTATACATGCTTTCCGTCTGAACTTTAATTTGTTTACCAATGAAAACCTCTAGCTCAGCAAGGTTATGATACTCATCATTGAGCAATGACTCACTAACCGATGATGAGGTATAAACAATAAATTTATCGGCATCGTAGGCGCGATTTACTCGCACAATTTCTCGTAAAATTTCAAAACAAACGGTTTCAACTGTTTTAACGTAACCGCGACCATGACAAACCTCACATTCACCACATAAAATGTGCTCTAAGCTTTCGCGCGTACGCTTGCGGGTCATCTCAACCAAACCTAAAGCAGAAAATCCTGACAAACTGTATTTAACATTATCTCTGGCCATCGCAGTATCTAAGCAGTGTAAAACTCGACGTTGATGATCTTTTTCATTCATATCAATAAAATCAACGATAATGATACCACCAAGGTTTCGTAATCTCAGTTGTCGAGCAATGGCTTGTGTTGCTTCAATATTGGTATTAAAGATGGTTTCTTCTAAGTTTCTGTGGCCAACAAAGGCGCCGGTATTGATATCAATCGTGGTCATGGCTTCGGTTTGATCTATGATCAAGGAGCCGCCGGACTTTAATTCAATTTTGCGATGTAAAGCACGCTGAATTTCATTTTCCACATCAAACAAGTCAAAGATAGGCCGCTCGCCGGGGTAATACTCCAACACTGGGGTTAAATTTGGCACAAACTCGGTGGTAAACTCAACCAATTGCTCATAGGTTAATTTTGAATCAATACGAATGCGCTCTAATGAGACACCAACAAAATCACGTAGCACACGAAACGCTAACGATAAATCTTGATAAATCGGGTCTTTAGTTTGCTTGCGCTCTTTGCGCTCAACAACTTTCGCCCACACTCGACGGAGGAATTCCGCATCATGTTGCAGCTCTTCAATACCTGCGCCTTCTGCGGCTGTGCGCACGATAAAGCCATGATCGTCGCTACAATAGGGCGTAACAATCGATTTTAATCGGTTACGCTCCTTTGGGTCGTCAATACGTTGTGATATGCCGGCATGACTGGCATCTGGCATTAGCACTAAAAAACGAGCGGCAATGGTAATATCTGTGGTGAGTCGCGCACCTTTAGTGCCCATAGGATCTTTTACCACTTGCACGACTATATACTGGCCTTCATGCACCAAGTTACGAATATCGGGCACTTGATCACTGCTGCTTTCTTCGTTTAATATCAGTTTCGAATTAATATCAGAGGCATGTAAAAAAGCCGCTTTTCCTAAATTAATATCAACAAAGGCCGCTTGCATACCAGGTAAAACGCGAATAATTTTACCTAGATAAATATTTCCGACTAGGCCACGACGTGCTTCACGTTCAACATGAACTTCTTGCAGTGAACCGTTTTCGATTAAGGCAACCCGCGTTTCACTTGGGGTAACATTGATAAGTAATTCACCGCTCATATCGATTCCTATTTAATCTGCTGTCATTGACGACTTTACACCGAATGCTGTTAATAACTGGGCTGTCTCATATAAAGGTAAGCCGACCACGGCAGAATAACTACCACGAATGTGTTTAACAAATTGTCCGGCAATACCTTGAATACCATAAGCACCGGCTTTATCTTGCGGTTCGCCGGTTTGCCAATAGCGTGTTATTTCTGCTGCCGTTAAAATTTTAAAATCTACCTCAGTGTTGACCACAACCACTTCACTCCGTTCACCTTTAACCACTGCAATGGCGGTAATCACCTGATGAGTGTTGCCCGACAGCATGCTAAGCATCGTAAGGCAATCGCTAAGAGATTCTGGTTTACCTAAGATACGCTCGCCAAATATCACGCTGGTATCTGCGCCAAGCACCACCACATCTGCGCATCTGTTGTGCGCAATAGCCGCGGCTTTTTCCAGCGCTAAACGCGCAACATATTGCTCCGGTTTTTCGGCTGTCAAGACACGTTCGTCCATGTCAGCCGGGGCGCAAGTGAAGTTATAGCCGAGTTGTTGTAGCAGTTCTTTTCGGCGTGGAGATTGTGATGCCAGTATCAAAGTATTAGACATGTTAGGTGATTCGAAAGTTTCGTCTTATTTTACGTAATAATAAAAAAGCCCAAGGCCAGAGTATTATGGTGGTCAACACTGGATATAAATAACTCGGCAAAAATACCGCATCAGTTAAAAATCGTTGTAGCCAAAAAACAATTAAGTGATATAACGCCGACAATACGCCGACAATCAGCGCTTGTTGCCACACCGAAAAGTTACGTATTTTTTGAAAATTTCCAGCAATAATATACACCGAAATAGCCATAGCGCCCGCATGCACTCCTAGAGTAGAGCCGAGTAAAACATCGAGAATAAAGCCCATTACCCCTGCGGAAATAACATTGACTCGGGCCGGCAAAGCTAAGCACCAATAAAGTAACACCACCAAGACCCAGTCTGGGCGAAAAGCATCAACGCTTAACGGTAGCGGCATAATACTGGCCATTAAAGCGACCAAAAAGGTTAACAAAATAATCAAGCGACTAGTCATAGTCTTTTACTTCCTGCCTTTTTATCCGGCCGAGTTATGATATTGTTAGCTGGTTGCACATTCAGCTGCTCTGGCCACAGCAATAAGACATAACGTAAGCGATCAATTTTGGCTACAGGTTGACTTTGAATTTGTGAAAAGGCCCGTGATTCATCTTGCAGTACCGTGGTCACCTGCGCTACCGGATAGCCCTCGGGAAATTTACCACCTAATCCTGAGGTAACTAAGACATCACCAACGCGAATATCGGTACTGTGCGGTACATAGTTATGGGTTAAAATATCGATCACCCCCACCCCACTAGCAATCAATCGCACACCATTGCGGCTGACTCTCACGGGCACCGCGTGAGTCACATCGGTGATTAGTAATACTCGACTACTGGTAGTACCAACATGTAGGATTTGGCCAACAATACCTTCATCGTCAATGACTGCCTGGCCTTCATAAACACCATCATTTGCACCACGATTGATCACCACTTGATGAGTATAAGGGTCACTATCAACTGCGAGTATTTCCGCGACCATCTTTTTAGCTTCGCCGCGCAGTGGCGAAGCAAGTAGCGCTCTTAATCGGTCATTTTCTCGTTTAACTATCGCCAATTGTAAAGCTTGCTCATGAAAAGCTAACTCGTTGATTTTATACTGCTCATTATCGGTAATAAGTTGGCGCCTAGTCACTAGGTTTTCAGCGGCCCAGTTCATCATTTGTTTAGGGGCAGTGGCTAAATATTGTAACGGGCTGACCATAGATTGCAAAAAGCCTCGAACGGACTCGAAGCTATTCATCTTATGATCAAAAAATATTAACAACGCAGAACAAAGCAGCACCATAACGAGTCGGTGCTGTGGGGAAGGTCCATGCTTAAATATCGGATTCATCGCGTGAACTAATCGTTATTCGTAAGAAAACAGATCGCCACCGTGCATATCAATCATTTCAATGGCCTTACCGCCACCACGCGCTACACAGGTTAGTGGGTCATCAGCAACCACAACAGGGATACCGGTTTCTTCCATTAACAAGCGGTCAAGATCTTTCAGTAGTGCGCCACCACCAGTTAAAATCATACCACGCTCGGAAATATCCGCAGCTAATTCAGGTGGTGATTGTTCAAGTGCCACCATAATGGCACTGACAATACCGGTTAACGGTTCTTGTAGCGCCTCTAAAATTTCATTGCTGTTTAAGGTAAAGCTGCGTGGCACACCTTCAGCTAAATTACGGCCGCGTACTTCAATTTCAACTAGCTCTTCACCCGGGTAGGCCGAGCCGATTTCATGTTTTATGCGCTCAGCCGTGGCTTCACCAATTAAACTACCAAAATTACGACGGACATAGTTAATAATGGCATCATCAAATTTATCACCGCCAATACGAACAGAAGAAGAATACACCACACCATTGAGTGAAATAATGCCAACTTCTGTGGTACCGCCACCAATATCAACCACCATAGAACCGGTCGCTTCTGATACTGGCATACCGGCACCAATTGCTGCTGCCATCGGCTCATCAATCAAATATACTTCTCGTGCGCCAGCACCTAGTGCTGATTCACGAATAGCACGTCGCTCAACTTGCGTTGAACCACAAGGCACACACACTAAAACCCGTGGGCTAGGGCGTAAAAAGTTATTACTGTGTACTTGTTTAATAAAGTACTGCAACATCTTTTCAGTGACGAAAAAGTTCGCAATAACGCCGTCTTTCATTGGACGAATGGCTTCTATATTGCCCGGCGTACGACCTAGCATTAGTTTCGCTGCAGTACCAACAGCAGCGACACTTTTAGAGCCTCCTGAGCGGTCTTGTCGAATAGCAACAACGGAGGGTTCGTTTAAAACAATGCCTTGGTCTTTGACATAAATCAGAGTATTTGCTGTTCCTAAGTCGATTGATAAATCGTTAGAAAACATGCCGCGTAATTTCTTAAACATATTGTCGAAATGTCCTTTAAACATCACCTAGGCAACAAATTGCCAGAATATTATGGTTTTATTTGCCAGTTTAACTTTAACGGACAAATGGTATAGGGTTTTATTAACACGCTATCATACCGTAGACTATCGTGCTTGTGTTGTTTCTTTAAGAAAAAAATCGCCAAATGTTTAGATTATTTGTCATTCATTAGCCCAAGCAGCCACTCAATAGCAAAAATATCAACCGTCGTAGTGTTCCTATCTTGCACTTAGCTTTAATTAGCCACTTCACGCCAGGAAATAATGCGGTCATTGCCACGATAAATGCCAAAACTTAAAATAGCGCTGGGGTTATCATCATAAAAATTGCCATCATTATTTGCGTCCAAGGCATCCCATTTAAATTTCAGCCAAGCTGGCACTTCATATTCCCATTCCAGTGCGCCTTGCTTACCGGGGGGGCTAAATAATACCTGTGTCTGCATCCCCGCATCAAAAACACCGCTAATGCTAGCCTCTGTATCGCCCACCTGTATCGCGTCCGTGGCAATATCAATTAAGCGGTAATCCCAAAGACTCATATTACCAGTATATTTAGCCCCCGCTTTTTTAGCGCCAATAGCGGCCGTTAAACAGCTGTCATCTGTATGCGTTTTAAAACCTGTCTCATCATAAAACTCAATAGCTAATGGCGCTCTTAAGTCCGCATTCTCCGAGCCATATGAGTGTGCTAACACCATACGAGCAAAGCGAATTTCTACGCCGTCTTTCGCGACCAGTTTTTCAATGGCATCAATGTCAACCTCATTCGTCATAGGGTCAGATTGCAGGCTGATAAAGTCTTGATCGGTAATTTGTTTGGTCAAAAATGGGATTTGTGCCAGATAAGGGGGTAGAAAGCTGTTATCGTCACGCGCATAACTAAAGTGATCGTTGTTAGAAAAAGTATAAAGCAATTGCCCTGAAACCACCTCGCCTTTATCATTGACATTAGGGCCTAACGTACCGGTTTCCATGCTCGCGCTGATGCCAACAGGGTTACCGGCAACACTACCGACAATTTGCTGACGGTCATCATGCTTCGGCAAGGTAATTTCAACGCCACTGGCCGGCAACCTCATAAAACCCTCAGCCGCGCCTAAAGTATAGTTTGCTGTTTTGCCGCCTTGAGCATTGAAGGCGGTTATGGTGATTTTAGGTGCTAGACTATAACCAATCGTGCCTTTATCATCTGCCGTGCGCTGTCCGGTATAGGCCCAATCTGCTATTTCACATAGTCCGACGTCACTGTGATACGCATCAAGCTTGCCCTCGTCCTTGACCGTTTGTTTAAAGTAAGCAGGGGTAAAGCGACCAATGGTTAAATCATTCGCTGATACTAAGCCTTCATTACCGAGCAAACCGCCATACGCTTTATCTTGCACATCGACATTAATCACCCCCACTTCATTATATTGCGCGCCGTTAAATACTGACTGGCCTTTTTCATCATCACTAAAATTGCTTAGTGTTGCCGGCTCGAACTTGGCAGTTGTCGAGGTTTTACGACTTGCGCTTGCAGCAAAAGTAAACTGGCCATCGATGGCGCTACCTAATGGCGCCACTCGTGTTACTTTCAGCTCCAATGCGCCATCACCTTGGCGATAGTTTTGCGTAAAGCCACCGGCCTCATTAACAGCGCTCACCTTAAAGTCAAAGCTCGCTCCGGCTTTATGGGTAATGCCACTCGCGACACTGCTGCCATTTAACGCACCATTGCCGTTTGTCGCCGTAATGATAAAGCTATCCGGTTTTACCCAAAAATCATTCGAGCTACCAATTAGGCTAATATTGTCTTTGTTGTATTTAGCCTGTAAGCGAATTTGTCCAGCATCAAAATATCTTGCGCTCGGTATCTCTGCGATGCTTTTGCTGTCAAATTTCAAGCTAATACCGTCGGTAAATGACGGATATTTTGCAATATTGACGCCGTTAGTTTGAAAGGCTAAGCCGGCATTAAACGCTAAATCTGGTGTGATATTTTGCTGAGCAAGGCTAATAGCTACCGGCCCAGAAAACAAACCTTCACAAACGCCATTGTTACTTTTTACCGCTTGTAGCCATAAGCTTTGTTCAAAACTATGCCCTGCCGTTTGATGGCCCACAACCTCGCTTTTAGTATCACCATAAAGGAACCTAAAGCCAGCATCGGCGAAAGTCATCTCACAACGTCCACCGGCCCCTGAGCACTCAAGCGCATGACTTGCCGCAACTGTTGCGCCAGCAAGCGATAAGGTCAGTTTTTCCGCGCTGGTGTGATTAAAGGTAAAGCTGCTGCTGCCGGTAAAGGTCGGCGACGCTTTAATCACCGTACCGGCTGTCGGACTGGTAATAGTAAAATCTAAACTGACTGACTCGCTACTTAAGCTTGAGCAATCACTGTTAGTACAGGCTTTAATGGTAATGGGCTCAGCCGCACAGGTTAAGCCATTACCATCATGGACAATTTCATAATGATCTATGACTGATTCAGGGCAGGAAATAACATCTCGTGTGCTGCCATCATAATTATTCCCACTATTTTGCTGGTGATAAATGGTTGATATTGCATCGGCCGTTATTGGGCCATCAAAGACGATAAATTCATCAAGGGGCGCGCGAAATCCTTGTGGGGCGTTGCTTGCTACGTCGTCAAACGATGTACCTATATACTGCAAGGTGCCTGAGGGTGCTAAATCTAGCATTTCGATAAAGCTGCCATCAATATATAAACTGGTTTGATTTAAATGATAAACTAGTACCATATGATGCCAGTTATTATCTAAACTATTGACACTATAATTGCCATTTAATGCCGCTGTTGACTTGCCATCGTAAACTCCCCAACGCCAACCATTGTTTCGATCTAAATAGAATAAATCACCACCATTTTCCATTGCCCCTAAAATAAAATAACGGTTACCTGTGTTATCTGTTGGTTTTTTAAACCAAGTTGAAACGCTATAACTAGCGGGGAGCGGTATACTAGTTTGAACATGTTGTTTCGCCTTGGTGATATTCAGTGCTTTTTCTATTTGGGCATCAACCGAGGTGGTGACATTGCTCTGACTAATACCGTGGTAATTACCCTGTTGATCTATGATCTCGCCTGGCACACCAGTATAGGAACATTCATCAAAGCGAAAATTGGCCAGCAGATTTACGGCACTAACCACTGAGCTACAAACGCGACCAAAGTCTGCATTAAAAACCGCGGCATCATAACTTAGTACTGAACCTGCCTGAATATCGACTTTTTCTCCTGATGCTACGCCGTATAGAAAGCTTGGTGATGTAAAAGTGAGATCTTTTTTCACATAAAGTGCACCAGAAAAAGTCACATCACTCTTAAAAACAACATCGTTATCAACATGCATCACTAGCTTAGTGACATCGCCACTGGCTTTAATCGGCGAGTTAACCTGCGTATCAGCTGGAAAAGTTAACTCTTTTTTAATATAGACAATAGCAGTACCTGCCCCCATAACATTGATAGTCGTCGCGTCCTGAATAGTAAAACTTTCAAAAAAATAACTTTTACCTGCCATAAGATTCAGCGTGGTGTTAACACCTAAATTAAGGTTTTTAATATGATAAACATCATAATTATCACTAAAATTTAACGTCGCGAAATTTGGCACAGGCTTAGGATCAGCGTTAGGGTCAATGATATTGACATTAACATTTCGATATTCATTGTCACTGCCGGAGCCAAAAGTGAAAGAACCACCATCAGCAATGGCTATATCTAGCTTGCCTTTACTTTTGTCAAACTTAGGTTTGGAGGTGGCAGCAGAACTGTTTGAAGCGGTACAATCCGTGCTGACACAAGTAAAGACGAAATCGTTACTGTCGAAGTATATTATTTCTGTCGTTAACTCCGTATCAGGGTTGTTTTTAACTTGCGCAGCTTTGCCAAAAGTAATTTGGCTATTTTTTGCCTTTTTACCATGAGTGGCAATAACATCAGGAAACACCGCAGGGCACTCAGTAGCAAACACTTGCTGAGAAAGAATTACAAATAATATGCTGCAGCATGTAATAAGCAACTTAAATACTTTCATAATAACTTCCTTCAAAATAAGCGCTTAGACAATGACGAGATAAATATATCATACTTCAAAATTTGTTGAATGTTATAGCTTATTTGTATTCAGCGAACGACAAGATAAAACTAGCAAATATTTTTTGAAACAATACCCAGGACAAATTAAAGCTTCAGTAGGGCGTTAGCCAAATAGATCAAAGTTAATTTAATTGCCAAGTATTTAAGGTACTAACTTACATATGCTCCACCCAAAAAATAAATACAAAGCTATTTTAACCTCAACTCAGGTTCAGCTACTTTGCCCAATAAGGCTATTTAAGCGCCTACCGAGGTTATTTTCGCTCAATAGCTCATTATTACTTTGTAAAAATGCTTGTATTTAGCAATTTATCCTTATGAAAAATGGATCAATTTACCAATGGAATTAGTATAACGCCATAAATAAACTGATGGTAAAGTCCATTAAACTGAGTTGATGTGATGGTTATTTATCACGCTATATTGCAGACAATAAAAAACCCCGCATGGCGCGAGGTTTAGCTTTGCTACTAGAAGAATCTATTTTTTCATACGCTTACGCATTGTAAAACCTAACAGCCCAGCAGCAAAAATGAATAAGGTCGTAGGCTCAGGAACATTGATCGGCAACGACGCTGTGCTAGCACGAACATAGAAGGTGTCGTAATAAAAAAAATCATGGTCACCAGCTACCCAGCTACTTGAGATTTCTTTATTACTTAAATTGTCCGTGTTAACACCATGAATCTTGGTATTCCAATACTTGGTCGCCTCAATAATAGAGTTATCAGCTCGGGTAAAGTCAGGTAAGGTTAATTGCATTAACGCTTCCAGCTCTGCCACGCTCTCTGCAAACTTCCAATTTCTTCCGGCAAATGTCGGTAATTTAAGTTCATTAATACCAAAAGTAAACTGTGTATTAACAAATGATGCCCATACCCAGTCGAAGTTGCCTTTGGTAATATAAAATTCACTCGAGACATTACCAGCATCTAGGCATGGGGTAGGATCTGGCGCTACATCTGTCTCACATAATATTGGTCCTGCGAAACTGGCACTAGAAACCAACAAAAAACAAACAACCAATAAACTCAATATAGACTTAATCATCATAAAACTCCGGAAGACGAAAAACAACAGTAACATCAATCATCTGTATGCAAAGAATACGCCAAAAACCCAAGTAACTGAAAAACAACAAAATAATAGTGATAGTTATAAAACAGATCACAATTGTGTAAAAAAAGCCTACAGTACCTTAAAGCATAAAGTAAATATTATGTTAACAATGGCTTAGCGACTATATTATAAGCTGCGCGCTTCAACTGCCAAGGCTCGCGAGCTAAACTCACCGTCAAGCGCACACTCAGCTGTACTGCTAATAGAATAATAACGCACGCTTTCTCGTTGAAAATCCGTACAGCTAATAATAACTGTGCACTGGGCTAAGCCCTGGGTATTAGTAAAGTTAGGAGTAGCACTATTGATCTGCGTTTGATTTTTGCAGGCTAGCGCATCACTAGTTAACGGAAATACTTCTGAAAGTTGCCACTGCAAGCCACTTTGTGCTGCGGTGTAAGCGCGCGTGCCTAAGACTTCATAGGCCACACCTTCTTGACTCGAGTCCAGCATATTAACTAAAGCTGCACCGAGCGCTGACAGGACAACAATAATAAAAATCGCGATAACTAATGCGCTACCCGTTTGTTGAACTGGAGTTTGCCGCCTTTGCCATTTACTGGCTAAACCTGCCGGCCTATACTTTGCTTTAGGGTACATTAGGCACCTGTATTTCATTGCTAAACACGATGGTTTCGAGGTTGCGTGCAAACTTCAGCCGAATTAACGCTAAGCCATTGCGCTGTAGTGTTGCCGGAAAAGTTTGAAAGGGTATAACATTACCTGAGCTCGAATAATTTTCAAGATACTCGGCCATTAACACCTTTGTGGCGCTCGGCCCTGGTGTGCCGCTGCTGGTATAATCGTGGTAACCTTGGTAGCGGTAAAGCGCTTTATTTTCCAGACAATAGCTTGTCGGGTTACCGATAAAATATAGTCGTTTGGTTGGCGACTCCGCATTAAATAATATATTGCTAGCGAAGTTGACTTTTGATGGTGCTTCCTTTGCGCCTGAATAAGCTATCGAGGAAAACTGTTCAATTACCCCGGCGGCTTTGTTGTAAACGTCATCACTGTGTAGTGCATAAACTGCTACATATTCCGTCGTCGATAATAACGGGTCTTTCAGCATTAATACTTCGACACTATTGCTAGCAGCTTCAGGTGCGACCGGAATATCAAGATAGATAGCACTGCTATCTATCGGCATAAATTCTAAGCACTGTCCGCTTGCCCCGATCGTGCGAATACTATTAGGTAATGCATTTCTTACTTCACGATTAAGCCGCTCAACAACAAATCTCGCGGTCGAGATCAACGCGTCTCTATCACTAGCATCGGTGTAACTTTGCGTACCAAAGCGTAAGAAAGTGGTGATGCTGGTCGACAAAACCCCTAAAATAACAATTACCGTGACTAACTCTACTAAAGTAAAGCCGTGCTGAGCTTTAGGTAAGTTAAGCATTAAAAATTCACTCGATAAACCGCAAAAACAAAGTCAAAGTCTTGTGGTGTGGTGACCGTCACCGTAATAAGCTTGGCGGTATAGTTATTATCGCCGGCGTCGCTAACACCATTGTAATTGCTATCATTGATGACACTAACCTGAAGTCGATACCCCTGATAAATATCGCCTAAGCCCTCAGCCAATGAACTCTCTATAATACTTAAGTTGTGATAATCGTCAACATCGTCAAATAACGCTCTATTATCAGACTCTTCATTAGCAAGAACTGCCGAACACGCTGACTCTCCGTCGATGGCTTTAATTTCACCGTCGTTATTAATGTCTTCACCGCAACGAATTAAACCTCCAGACATATCTGAGTTTTCATCAAAGGCTTTAGCAAGTATTTCATTGATCATGGACTGGCCAAGTTCTGCAGCTTTTATTTGGTGCACTTGCTCAGCGCTTTGATTGGCTAGTGGGTAAATCAAGCTGGTAAATATTGAAAAGGCAATGGAGAGCACCACAATACCAACAATGGTTTCTATTAAGGTAAAGCCTTGTTGCCGTGGTTTAATAACGTTAACAGCTCGCGCGCGGCGAATTAGCCTAGAGCGCATGAATATAACCCTCTGCTTCAATTTTTACGCTAACACTTTGCTCGCCACTAATAGTAATGATGCATGAGCTACATGAGGGACGCCCCATGTTATCGAATTTAAAACTATTACCCGCTATGTTGCTAGATAAAGTAATATTATCACTCGCATCAACTTGCAAGCCCGTGGCACTGGCTTGCCAAGCGCCAGTAAAATTAGGCGATGCATCACAATCATCTGGTGCGCCTAGCTGAGTACTGGTAATAAGTACCCAATGACAATAGTCGGAATTGGTTTGTTGCATGGCTTTAGTTTGAATTAAGCGTAATTTTGCAATCACATCCGTTCGGTAAGCGAACTCGGAAAAACCGTTGGAAGTGAAAAATTTAGGTGCCACTGTGACCGAGAGAATACCAAGTATAATGATAACAATAATAAGTTCAATCAAGGTGAAGCCCTGACAGCGTTTAGTTTGAATAATTGCTCCCATGGGCAAGTTAGCTCGCTTATTCACACTTTACACTCCTTAAAGACAAAAGCATTATTGCCTAACTTCGCTTACTGCATTGGTTCATGGATTATCAGTCGCTATCAACAAGGGTTTACTTTAATTTCTGGTTGCTCCCCTGCTTTCGTCGGCATTTTATAATAGGAAATGCATTTTGCTGTGTTAGAAAACGGAGTAGAGCCTTCTCTATCAAGGCGGTAGATGGCTAATGCCCCATCTCCTAATACGGATAATTTAAACGTGTTTAAATCAATTGTAATCAGCCTTGCCCAATCGGCAACTTGTGAGCGAGGATAACCGTAATTAATTTGCAATGGACCATCAGCTATTTCCACAAATGGTGCATTAGCTGCGCCAAGCTTCTGATTCCCTTTAACCAAGGACTTGCTGTAAATTAAAGCAGCGGCTCCTGACATTGATGCTTTTACTGCTTGCAGTGTGGCATTTTGCGCATCAGCTTTTAAGTTAATAAATTTTGGTGCTGCCGTTGCTGCCAAAATACCAAGAATGACAATCACAACAACCAACTCTATTAAGGTAAATCCTTTTGAATTCATATAATGTACCTTTACTATTCAATGCTAAAGCAAGCGATTAAATATTAAAAAAATGTAATTTTTAAATTTCATTTACCTCGACATATATCCCACGAAAATAGAAAAACTTAGCGCTTAGATATTTAGCCAAGATAAAAAAGGAGAGCCAAGCTCTCCTTTTAAGTTAACCCTTATCATGACTTAACAGCCACTAGCGTCTAATTCTGTCTTAGCTGGAGTTACTACAGTGCCGGTCTTAGTGGCGTTTTCATAAGTTACTATACATGTAGCTGGCGTAGCACCTTCGTCATGTTGAAATACACCTGTTGTAGCTGCGTATGAAATATCAGTATCATTATCTAATTCAATTAACTGTTCAATACTTGCGAGTGTTGCATGGCTACTTACTGGGTAGCCATAAGCAAGCGCAAAGTCTACACCATTAATGGTTACTTGACCGCTATCACCCGCCTCATTACTGACGATTGCTTTCGCATGCACCATATTTATTGCACTATTAACACTACCTTGTAAACCCTGCATGACAGACTTTCGAGCATCGCCGGTTAAATCTATAAACTTAGGCGCAGCTGTTGCCGCTAAAATACCTAAAATAACAATGACAACCACTAATTCAATGAGGGTAAAACCTTTTTGCCTACTAAAATTATTATTCGCTAACTTCTTCATAACGTGACCTTATTATTTATTAAAACTAATTATTATTGATATAAACCACAACTGAACTATTGGCTGGCTGGTAGGTAAAGTTATTGCTATTGCCGGTATCTGTCACAGTTCCCGGATCAGTAAAATTATCACCATTTTTATCTAAGGACTCTTTTAAATAAAAGTGACATAGAGTCGATGCTCCTGTACCGGATTTTGCCGCTAAGTAATCCATGGTAGAATCGCTGTTTAACGTTGCGATAGAATTAGTCACCCGCGGTGGCTGTTGAAAAATATTTTGCCAAATATCCACACAGTTTGCCGAGGTAAAGCCCCCCCCTAAGGTTGCGCCATTGTTTTGCCCAGCAACGGATGACACCACATAACCAGGACGAATACCGGCGGCTTCGGTGGTTAGTACTAACACTGAGCCATCATAGTCAACCGAGTTTCTACTTGTCGCATCTTTTGGTCGGCCTTCAGCTTCCCATTGCGCGCGTGCTAACGAAACGGCTGTGGCAAACCCACCGGCCATGCCTTCAATATTAGCTTGTTTCGCTTGATCAGTTAAGTCTAGGAATTTAGGGATTGCGGTAACCGCCAAAAACCCTAAGATCACGACAACTATCACTAATTCTATAAGGGTAAAGCCTGACTGTTTATTCATAACAACCTCTTAATAATATTACTCATTTTATTCTAACAACGAAATACTAACAAAGTCACTTACTTATAGTTGTATTTTTAGACAAATACTGTAAAAAGCTTTAGTTAGCACTCATTGCGTAATGCATTATCGCATTTAATATGCCAATTGTACTGCGCTTACTTTGCCATTATGGCGATAATAAGTGAAATATTCACCACTGGACAAACTATATTGGCAATAAGGTATAGTATGTGCGCTTTGTTCGTGCTTTTGTTCGACCAAAACTGCACCAACAGGTTGTTTCATATAAACCAATGGCGCTTCCATGACATATTGCCAAATACTTTGACAAGATAAAGCGGCACTGTCGACATCTACCCAGCCTCTATCATTAACCGGTACTTTCATCATGTTATCATCATCTGGCTGCAAGTGACGACTTTCAATGGCCACAAACCGTGGTTGATTATCCATAAACCATTGTGCACGGATACCATTAACTCGCGCTGAAAACACTTGAGCTAACGATTCAAACCCGGCACGAGTTAGCTGCTGTTGATTTTTAAAAAAGTAAAAAATAAAACTGGCCATTAACATTGCCACTAGCACAACAACCACTAGCATTTCTGCTAACGACTTTTCTCTTTTTTCAGATACTTGTAGCGATGTCATAGTTTTATCATCTCACAGCCGACTTACTTCCCCTGAAATGCCGACATCATATCCCACATAGGGCTGAATATACCTAATGCTAACACTAGCACCATACCAGCAACGATAGCGATCATAATAGGCTCAATACGGGCGGTTAACGTGCTAAGTTCATAGTCGACTTCGCGCTCGTAATAATCTCCCACTTCCCTGAGCAATTCATCAACCCGACCAGTTTCTTCGCCAACGGCGATCATTTGTAACACTAAAGGCGTAAATAATGTACTGGTAACCCCTGCTCGCAGCAAACTTTCGCCACTTTCAATACTGCTACGCATCGCTAGAATTTTTTCTCGCATATAAGTATTATCGACAGCATCGGCCACCAACGTTAAACCAGAAGTCATCGGTACACCCGCTCGTAATATAATGGCAAAACTGTGAGCAAAGCGCGACAGAATAGAGCGCTCTATTACGCCACCAACCACCGGCAGTTTTAATTTACGTTTATCCCAAAGATACATGCCTTTGGGGGTTTTTAAATAACGGCGCAGTGAAAAAATTGCGACTATACTGACAATCAACATATGTGGCCAATAATTAAGAAAAAAATTCGAACTGCCAATCAGTATTTTTGTCGCCCAAGGTAAATCAGCACCTAATTTAGTAAACATATTGGCAAAGGTCGGGATAACAAAAATATTCAAAATCACTAAAGCCGCAACAATAGCAATTAACACAAAGCTGGGGTAACGCAACGCGGTTTTAATGCGTTTTCGGGTTTCTTGCTCACGTTCGAAGTAGCTGGCAAGTTTTAAAAATGCGTCATCAAGATTACCCGTGTTTTCGCCAACATGAACCAAAGAAACAAACAAAGGCGAGAATAATTTCGGGTGTTGGTGCAAGGCGGTAGAAAGTGGAAAGCCTCCTTCAAGTTGTGCTGAAACCTCAGTCAATGCTGACTTTAATTTCACGGACGTGCTCGATTCAGCCATACCGTTGATGGCTCTTAAAATAGGAACCCCTGACTTTACCAAGGCGTACATTTGTCGACAAAAAACGATTAAATCATCAAGGGTTACTTGATTAAGCCCCAATAGATCATTGATATCAATATCTTTCGAGCCGAGATTAGCGGTTGCGTTATTTGCACTTTCAATGGATATTGGAATAATACGTTTACGGGACAATTGCTCCGCAACAACGACTGAGTTAGCCGCTTCAACAACGCCTTTTACTCGGCTACCGCTGGCATCTCGTCCAATATAGTTAAATGCTGGCATAATATTATTGCTTATCCTATAACGTCAACGGTTTCCACTAAACGCAGTACTTCTTCAACACTGGTAACACCCAGCTTAGCATAGTCAAATGCAGCGAGTACTAACGGCCTAAACTCAGGGTGCTGCTTTGCCGCTTGCGTGAACGCTTCGGTATCATCACGTTTTAGCGCGGCCATCATAGCTTCGTTCATCTCTAATAATTCAAACACACCGATACGACCTTTATAACCTGTGTATTGACAGGTTTGACAACCTCGACCTTGACTAAACTCAAGCTCGTTAATGTTATCGTTAACAAGATTCGATAACCACATAAGTTCTTGCTGATCCGGTTGATGAACTTGCCGGCAGTTCTCACAAACTTTTCGGACTAATCGTTGGGCGATAATAGCGCGTAACGAGCTACCGACTAAGAAGCCTGCCGCTCCCATATCCAAAAGTCGTAAAGCACTGGTGATGGCATCGTTAGTATGCAGTGTTGATAACACTAGGTGACCGGTTAATGCGCCTCGCAAGCCAATTTCAACCGTTTCTTTGTCTCGCATCTCGCCAACCATTAAAATATCAGGATCTTGTCGTAATGCCGTACGCAAAACACTGGAAAATGTTAGGTCTATCTTGCTATTAATTTGTACCTGATTGATCCGAGGTAAACGATATTCAACCGGATCTTCTACAGTTATAATTTTTTTACTGGCCTTATTCAGCTCACTTAATGCTGCATATAAAGTCGTGGTTTTACCACTACCTGTTGGTCCTGTAACTAATACCATGCCATGAGGACGTGAAATTTGATGCCGAATACGTTTCACAAAGTGCTCAGGCATGCCAGTTTCATCTAAAGATAATAGACCCGCAGACTGATCAAGTAAGCGCATGACTACTGACTCACCATATTGAACCGGCATCGTTGACATACGAACATCAATATTATGACCATTAATTTGTAAATTAAACCGGCCATCTTGAGGTAAGCGCTTTTCGGAGATGTCTAAACCAGCCATTAGCTTTAATCGTAAAACCATAGCTGAGGCAATTTTATTTTCTTTTAGGATGTTTTCTTGCAGCACACCATCAATACGTTGGCGGATGCGCAATAAATTTTCCTCAGGCTCAATATGAACGTCAGATGCGCGCATTTGCACCGCATCTTCAAAAACCGATTGCAATAACTTGCCTACCGTGGCGTCGCCGCCTTCTTCAAGGAACGTGCTTGATAAGTCAAAATCACTCCCTTGATCATATTCTTCTTCAAGTTGGCTGGCAAATGACTCGATATCCGCGGTCCGTCGATATAAACCATCAAAGGCGTCGAATAATTGCGACTCCATCACCACGGCTAGTTTCAAACGTTTTGGTGCTAACATTTGCTCAAGTTGGTCAAGGCCACTTAAATCAGCAGGATCACTCATGCCTATAAGCACGGCATCCCCTTGATCTTCAATAATAAGCGCGCGCAAACGTCGAGCATGAACCTCAGGTAACAATAGCGCAACTTCAGATGGGATGCGGCGCTGACTAATATCTAAAAATGGTACATCAAGTTGTTGTGCTAGGAACTCCAGTAACTGCCTTTCGCCAATATGACCTAGTTCGATTAAGGCATCACCGAGTTTTCTGCCGCTCGATTTTTGGCTGCTTAGGGCCTGCATCAGTTGCTCATTACTGATAATGTGCTCATGTACCAGCAAATCGCCCAAACGCATTTTTAATTTAGGTGCTGCCATACTACTCTCCTAGCTCTATCAAGCGTTGACGAGCAAACTGCATCGCGCTGTTAGATAAGTTATTCAGTGCTATCGCTTGCTTATAAGCCTCTCTTGCCAGCACAAACTTGCCAAGACTATCCAATGAAACTGCTGAGCCTAACCACCAACGCCCGAGATTCGGCTCAAGTGCTATTAATTTTCGATAAGCAATAATGGCATGCTCGTGCTCATTCAATTCTGCCGCGACATTAGCAAACAACGCTTGTGTTTCTACTCTAACACTTTGCTTTATTGGGCTTAAAATATTAAATGTTTGCCTTGGTTGTCCACGCTCGTAATAAATTCGAGCGGCCATTAAGCGCATTTCTTCGGCTGGTGGTGCTAGTGCAATGCCTTGCGATAACAGATTAACCGCATCTTGATAAGATTTTTTTCCATACCATAAGGCGGCCAGTTGCTTACGAGCCGTTTCATGCTCCGGTATTATCAATAACACTTCTTCAAATAACGATTCTGCTTTGCTCAGATCGTTGCGCTCAATGGCCTGTTCAGCTTGAGTTATTTTATTTGCCGCCAATGCTTGTGGCGACAATTGCGAGCGAGAGATAGTTAAACTTGCCTTGGTTTGAGCTGGTTCATCAACTTGTTCTGGCGTCGTACTATGCTTCGCTGTTGCAACAGTTGTCGCCGTACTTTCGGCTTGATGTTTTGCATTCTCTTTGCTGACAGTATTTTCGCTATCAACAGTGGCCTCTAGATGATTAAGTTCGGTGTCTTTATCTTGGAAGCTAGCTGTTTTTGTTATTGAAGTTGGCAACGTTGTGACTGCATCAATATTATTGGTAACTGGCGGCGATTTTGCTGCCGCCTCTGTCGTCAATATGAGTGCTTGTTTTACTGCAGAGGTTACGTTAGGCGTAGCATTGGCCTTTGGTTCTCTAACATTTTTTTGTTTGCCGTGAGACGCTACGAGCTCTTTTTCTACTTGCGCTCTTAATTGCTGATTTTCACTGTAAAGTTGCCACCCCAATAAACCCACCACATTCAAAATTATGATAATAGCGACAATAGTAACGAGCCATGTAGTTATTGACGTTTTTTTCGGTACAGCTAGTGCAATGCTAGACCCGCCTTGTTGCTCGTTTTGGCGTTTATCTAAGTCTTTTAACATTTGGTTAATGACGCTCATAGCGATACCCCAATAACATTCCATGAATAATATAAGCTGGCCATAAGCACCATAAATAACAACGTAATCAAATAAAACTTTTTCGGTGCCTGATTTTGCATGCCTTCGGTATCTTGTATTGCATTAGCTAAATGTTTATTGCTCAATTGATAACACCCCTCACCATAGCCAAGCATTAACATTTTATGGCAAATAATATTTACTAGTCGCGGAATACCGCTACTGACTTTAGCTATTTTTTTCGCGATCACACGACTAAATAAATTCGGTCCCTTGTAGCCAGCAACTTGTAATCTATGGTGAATATAATGCTCAACTTCCTGTGCAGTCATCGCACGTAATTTATAAGAAAAGGTAATGCGTTGTTTTAATTGTCGGAACGCCTTTTCAGCTAACCTTTCATCCAGCTCCGGCTGCGCAAATAACACCACTTGTAATAATTTTCGCGTTTCTGTTTCCAGGTTGGTAAATAAGCGTAACGCTTCAAGGCTTTCCGCCGGCAGTGCTTGCGCTTCATCGAGAATTAAAACCACGGAATGACCTTGATTATGTAATTCCAATAGGCGCTGTTGAATACGCTGAGTTAAAAGTTGCAGCGTCATACGTTGTGCTTGCTTAACGCCCAGTTCAACCGCTACCGCACGTCGTAATTCATCGGGCTTTAAATAGGGGTTAGGAATATAAGCGGTGACAAAGTGTTCCGGAATTTCATTTAATAATTTACGGCACAATAATGTTTTACCTGTGCCAACTTCGCCGACGACTTTAATAAAACCTTCGCCGGTTTTTAACGCCGTGAGCAGAACCGCTAGCGCCTCATTGTGCGGTTCTAGCCCCAAATAAAAGTTGGTATTGGGTGTTAAAGTAAATGGTAGCTCCCTTAAGCCAAAATGGTACAAATACATCAGCTGCTAACTTAATTACTAGCGGCGTTTGCGTCCGCATCTTCTGGGAACCATTGTTTTAACAATGCGCGTGCATCCTGTAACTGATTCTTCCATGTGTCTTGACCAATAACGATTGGCTTAAGCAGAATAACCAACTCTTTCTTTTGCACTGACTCGCTTTTGCTCTTAAATAGTGCCCCCATAAGCGGAATATCGCCTAAGAATGGCGTTTTAGATTCAATGTTAACTTTGCGGGTTTCAATCAGGCCGCCGATGACAACAATTTCACCGGACTTAGCGCGAATGATAGTGTCTGATTCGCGCACGCTACTTTGTGCCAAAGGTAAAATAATGTCTTCGTTATTTAGACGAATAGTTTTTGTCTGCTCATCGGTTATGGTTACCGACGGATGAATATGCAAAATAACTTCGCCGTGTGCATCAATTTGTGGCGTGACATCAAGCGCAATACCTGAAAAGAAAGGCGTTAAGTCAATTTCTGGCGTGGTAGTGGTTGAGGTGCCTGTTGTTGTGGTACTGGAAACATCGGTGACGAAATATTCATCTTCGCCAACTTTAATAATCGCTTTTTGATTATTGGTTGCGGTTATTCTCGGGCTAGATAACACTTGTACATTACCTTGCGTTGATAATAAATCGATCACGCCGCTAAAGTCTTTGTTGAGAAAGCTTAAACTTGTTGTACCACCAATAACAGAAGAAATAGCATTGCCAGCAATACTACCTGAGGTTGAAAAACCAATATTAGTGCTTTCAATATGACCGAGAACCTGATCCCACTTCACCCCTTGCTGGTAATCATCATTTAAGGTGACTTCCATGATTTTAGCTTCAATGATAACCTGACGGCGTAAATGCTCCTCGGTAATGCCAATGAAGCGTTTAACCGCAGTGATCTCTGAAGGTAAAGCTCTTATTGTGACTAGACCAGCCTGTGGTGAGACAATAACAGATCGACCCGCTTCTTCGCCGACTAAAGCCGTTAAAGTTTCCTTTAGCTCAGTCCAAAAATCAGATTCATTTTCGGTGTAAATGTTAATACCACTGCTACCTTGCTGCTTGCCATTATTACCCTGACCGTTACTATTTTGGTTGTTATTACCGCTATTATTATTGTTGTTACCATTCGAATTACTGCTATTTGGGTCATTTTCTGAAACACCGCCAGAGTTTATGCTGGTACTAGAAATGCCACTGCGTTTTACGTACAAGTAATCTAACGGGATAGTTTCTGTGCGAATGCCGGCCGGATACACTTGAATAATTCGCCCCTGACGGCGAATATCATAACCGTAGAGCGATTCAATAACATCTAGCGCTTCGTCTAATGTCACATCTTTTAAATTTAGCGTTATATTGCCGCTAACCTCTGGATGAATCGCGATACTGTAGGATGAACCGTCAACAATGGCGGCGAAAAATTGCTCAGCGGCAACACCACTGGCAGCAATTTCTAAACGCTTTTCGGCCAATAAACCGTGCCGCGCTTGCTGAACTTCTTTTTGCATAAGTTCTTGGCGAACTGAGTTTGGCAACGCTTGTAATGGTTTCGGTGCTGCCGGTTGGCTTGATTGTGCAATTGCCTGATCTAAGGCGTTAGTGACATCAGTGGGTGGTTTTGGCGCCGATTGACAGCCCATAAGTACGAGTGCGACTGCACAACAAAACCATTGAATTTGGTGCTTTTTATTTTTGATTGTTTTTTTCATTGTGAGTTCGCTATAACACCGGAAAATAATGACAATTCCATTCTACCTTGTGGTGAATCTAGCACCACCCCTTTTGAGTTAATAGATATTAACTCAAAACCTCTATATTTATCACCGACGTTAAGCACTTGGCCGTCTATAATCGCTTTCCTGTTGTTATCACTTTGGATAATCGACTGTAAAATTAGTGTGGTTTTTTTTTCGCTACTATTTCCCGACACGACTACGCCAAAGGGCTGAGTTGGATCGACTTGCTGACTACTTGCGTAGATAGGTAAAAATAGCAGCAATAAAGCAAGCTTGATTTTATACACCAATAAACTCCTGTGCCGTACTTAAACTGTAGATTTCAACTTCTAATTCACTGACTGGGTAGGCTTTTAATTGATAATTAAATTCTTGCCAAAAAAACTTCCAAGACAAGCCCTCTAATTGCGCTAAGTAACCTTTCAATTGAAAATATTGACCTTGCAGCTTAATTTTAATGCCATGGCGATATAAACGTAATTGCTTGTTTTGCGCAGTACTGGTCGACTGTATTGCTTTATCATTCTGGCCATCGCTTGTTTCAGCATTATTTTTCGTGACAGGCCTTGCCGGTAACACTTCAAATGACAATAATTTAACGCCCTTTTGTAACTTTAAAAGTTTGATCAAGGCAAAACGCATTTGAATAGGATCGATTAAGTCTGAGGTTAAGTGCAATAATTGCTGATCAATTTCACCTAATTTTGCTTGGTATTGTGATAACTCATTCTGCAAGGCAATATTAGGATCTTCGAGCAAGGCCTGCTCTAACACTTGCATGGAATTTTTGTTGTTGAGGTTACTTTGCTGAGTTTGTGATATTTGCTGACTCAGCTGTTCGATACGTTGCATTGGCGCATCTAAGAATAAACTATACAAGATAAAACATATCGCCACTAAGCCGGTCGCAATAATTAAATACTGCTCTCGTGGTGTTATATTGTTGAATTTCTCACTGTAAACCAACCACTGTGACATCTAGCTACTCTCCTTTACTTGCTACAGAGCTAACAACAAACTCAGTTAATTGTTGTTCATTTTCAGTCAAGGAAAAATGAGTAAATCGCTTACCAGAAAGAAACGTTGATGATTCGAAGCCAGACAGCCAATTAGGTACCGCATCAGGGGTACGCGCTATGCCTGAAAAGGTCATATTACCCTGGCCGATATTGACGCTTTGTAAACTGATATTGTTATTATGTAGTGCGGCTAATTCGGCCATTGCACTGGAAAAACCTGCACTATAGGTTTGCGTTGGGTCCGTTAATTGCTGATGTAAATGCTGCTTATTGGCGATGACTAATTTAATGGTATTAAGTTGCGTCAATAAGTCAGCATCTTTGCGATTTTCGCTAATGGCAGCCTCAAGACTTTTTAACTGTAATTTTTGACTGTCATTGAGCGAACGTTCCGCTTGATATTCGGCATTTAAACTACTTAGTCGTAGTTGTGCAATAAAGATGATCGCCAACATAATAACTAGTACAAGCAACCATAAGCCAACGACACGATTTAACGTCCATAACGCTTTTGCTGGTAGCAGATCAGCCTGCAATAAGTTGATCGAATGTTTAGCCATTTTAGCTTGGCTCCATAAAGTTTAACTGTGTGGCGCCAATGGCCGCGGCACTGCCTCGAAAATTCTCTAAGTTTGCGGGCATGGCAAACAACTTCACTTCCACACTAGCATTTTCTGCCAACTTACGCGCTAAAAGCGCTTCATTGTTCATGGGTATCAATACTTCGATTGTTTTAATTGGTGCTTGCTTTAATTGTCGCTCGAAGTAATCAGTAGAGCGTTGGATCTCTAAACTTAAGGAATCAATTACCCCCATGGTCAATTCATCTGCACTTTTGCTGGCAATTTGCGCAAAACCACGTAAGCGCCGACTAAAAAACAATTGCCCGTTCTTAACAATCAACAGGTTTACTTCTTCATTAGGTTGTTGGCAAACGAGTAACACTGCATCTTGTTGAATAGGCAACAAACTTGCAAAAGCAAACTCTTCTACAGTAATGCTAGCAACACTCAACTCATCCCTTGTTAATGTTGTTACTAACTCGATCAAATCATTTTTAGCGACACAGACAACATTAATTTTCTCGTGCCCGCCTGACAATACTGGACCATTAAAATAATCTAACACCATATTTTCAGGCGCTATACTGACCAGATCTTTTATCTGCCATTTCAAGGCGGCATTCATTTCCGTGTCCGGTACACTTGGCTTATCCACTTGTACGATTTGCGACTGGCTATTAGCCAAAACTAAATGACACTGCCCTGATAACGACTTAGTGCTCAATAAATACTTCAGCGCCTTTGCGATCGGCTGTGCTTTGGCTTCAACAAATTCACACTGATTGTCAGTTGCTTTTTTAACGAAATAGCTAATCGATTGCTGCCGTAAGGCAATACCGATTAAATCAGCGGACTTGGCTGTTGAGAAAACATTTTTGATACGTGTAATAATTGACATTAAGCGATATTATTATTTTATTTAGCTGCCATCGTAACGCCATTATCGCTGATTCAATTTTCCGTGCAAGTGTTTTAATTGCTTCATTTTTTTTAATTTATTTTGTGAGTGACAATAAGTATGACTGTTTTATCTACTTTACAGCCTATTAACCATCCTACTTTTACACAACATAAAATATCAGTTCAGGTTAAGCGTGACGATCAAATTCACAGAATCATTTCAGGTAATAAATGGCGAAAACTTAAATATAATTTATTACATGCTAAAGCCAATGGTGCTAAAGGCATTATCACTTTTGGTGGCTGTTTTTCTAATCATATTCACGCTTGTGCTTTAGCTTGCCAACAGCAAGAGTTATCAGCTATTGGTATCATTCGAGGAGAAGAGCACAATCAAAATAACTACACCTTGGCTTGGGCCAAGCATTGGGGTATGCGACTGACCTTTGTTGATAGAAAAACCTACCGTCTACGTAATGAAAATAGTTTTCTACAACAACTGCAGCAACAATACCCTGATCATCATATTATTCCTGAGGGGGGTAGCAATGCGCTTGCTTTAACCGGTATGACAGAAGTTATTGACGAATTAAACCAACAAAGCGTATTTGATACCTTGATAACCCCAGTCGGTAGTGGTGGTACGCTTGCGGGCTTGATATTAGGTGACAAAAATCAGCACAAACTATTAGGTATTTCGGTTTTAAAACAACAAGGCTATTTAGAGGAACAAGTTAATAAATTGCTGCCAATGCACGCAAGAATCTATACAAACTGGCAAGTCATCAATCAATACCACCGTGGTGGTTACGCTAAGTTTAGTCGCCATGATGCTGAACGGATCTGCGGCTTTAATGCAACGGTTGGTATTACTTTTGAGCCAGTTTACTCAGGAAAAATGGTCTTAGCATTGCTCGATCTTATTGAGGCAGGTTATTTCCCAGCCCATCATCGCATTGTGTTGTTGCATACGGGTGGCTTACAAGGGCTAGCTGGTATGTTTACTCGCGGCCTACTGAATCAGGCAGAATGGCCATCACTACCTGTACCACCAACTCAGTAATGCATGGCTGCTAGCGCTGTAGCTTTTATCTAATGGATAGCCAAAATATCTTGGGCTACTGCGCTAAGCTGATCGTTCATAGCCTGGTCTTAATGAGTAAAAAGTTGCCATAAAAAAACCCTGAAATCATTGCTGATTTCAGGGTTTTTAAGTTACGATTACTTAACGCGATTAAGCTTGTGCAATAACCACAACTTTAATGGTTGCATCTACATCGTTGTGCACGTGAATGACGATATCGAATTCACCTGTTTCACGGATGCTACCTAAAGGTAGACGTACTTCAGCTTTAACAACTTCAACACCGGCTTCAGTGATTGCATCAGCAATATCACGAGTACCAATTGAACCAAATAATTTACCTTCTTCACCCGCTTTAGAAGCGATAGTAACTTCGGCTAATTCAGTCAATTTAGCAGCACGAGCTTGTGCAGCAGTTAGTTGTTCAGCTAAGTTTTTCTCTAAGTCTGCGCGACGAGCTTCAAAGTGCTCAACGTTTGCTTTAGAGGCAAATACAGCTTTACCTTTTGGTAATAAAAAGTTACGAGCGTAACCAGATTTAACTGTTACCTTGTCACCAAGGCCGCCTAATTTGGCGATTTTATCAAGAAGTATTACTTCCATTTTCAAAACCCCTTATTAGGTTACTTATGTAAATCAGTATATGGTAACAAAGCTAAGTAACGAGCACGCTTGATCGCACGACCAAGTTGACGTTGATATTTAGCACTAGTACCAGTAATACGGCTAGGAACAATTTTACCACTTTCAGTGATATAGTTTTTTAGTACAGCTGTATCTTTATAATCGATTGCAGCAGCACCTTCCGCTGAAAAGCGGCAGAACTTGCGACGTCTAAAAAAACGAGACATGGATTTCTCCTAAATTGGCTTTATTAATTTAACGGGTCGTTACCGGTTAAATAAAATCGCCTAAATTAAATCATTTCAATTTGTTGGGCATGTAATACTAAAAGCGGATTACCGTTTCTAGATTCATGACGATTGATAAAACCCGTCACTTTAACATTACAGCCTGCAATTAAATCACGAGTTAAGTGTTGTGACACTTTGCCGGTTGCAACAACTTGTATTCGCACAAACGCTTGTCTGTTCATGCCTGCTTCATTTTGTATCGACTTATGGTCGATAACAAACTGACAATGCTGAATACCCGCTGGGCTTGTTGACGTTTTCGGTAGTTTTACTACCTGTCCGGTCAACACTAAACAATTCTCTTGGCTATTTATCATAGGAAAGAGTTGGCCACAGGTTACTTATTCTTCGCTCGCAGCTTCTTCTGCTTTTGGTGCTTCGGCAGCTGGTGCTTCAACATCTGATGCTTCAGTAGCTGGTGCTTCAGTAACCTCTTTCTTCACTTCGCGACGCTCATCACGACGGTCTTCTTTAGCAACAGCCATAGCTGAAGCTTCAGTTACCGCGCCTTTAGTGCGCATGATCATGTTACGAATAA
>Ga0209344_10001510_pt1 | contig 29848 bp, 21 predicted proteins | sample Cruoilmetagenom6_FD_187293 | JGI IMG/M metagenome (GOLD analysis project Ga0209344, IMG submission 187293) | Oil polluted marine microbial communities from Coal Oil Point, Santa Barbara, California, USA - Santa Barbara Oil Seep Sample 6 (SPAdes)... | ecosystem: Environmental > Aquatic > Marine... | reverse complement strand
TCAACGGGATAGTATTGATAGAACATTTTAAGGAATTAAAAGAAGAAGGAATGAAAGATAAAAAGGAGCTTATCATACAAGGGACAAAAGACCGTTTGCGAGCGGTTTTACTGACTGCCTCGGCTGCGGCCCTCGGATTTTTGCCGATGGCAATTTCCACCAATGCCGGGGCTGAGGTGCAAAGACCATTGGCTACCGTGGTTATTGGCGGCTTAATAACCGCTACCATTTTAACCTTGGTCGTGTTGCCGGTGCTCTATTCAATATTTGATTCAGATAAAAAAATAATCAGTTTAAAAAGAAAAGGTAAAAAGTTGCCTGTGGCCATACTTATTTTCTTGCTTGGCTTTTCTGGAATTGCGCAGGAGTCTCCCAAAACTTTAGAAGATTTACAACAGATGGCTTTGGAAAACAATGCAGGGCTAAAGGCCGCTTCGCTTCAGAAAGAGGAAGCAAACGCCTTGATAGTCAGTGCATTCAATTTCGATAAAACTACGGTCTTTTATGAATTCAATGAAAATGATTTAGGGCCAAACAACGAGCCGCTCGAAGTTTTTGGCGTGCAGCAGGGCTTTCTTTTTCCAACGGTTTATTTCGCTGAAAAAAATGTAAACAAGCGTCAGTTTGAAATGCAAAGCAGCCAATACGAATTGCAAAAGCGCAAAACGGAAGGGATGGTGGCCGCTGCCTATTATCAGTTTCAGTTTGAAAAAAATAGGGAGCGTGTTTATAAAAGATTGGACAGTCTCTACCAAAACTTTGCCCACGCTGCCCAGCGCCGTTTTGAGCTCGGGGAAACCAATTATCTGGAAAAGATTACCGCCAGGGCAAAACAGCGACAATTGGAAACCGATTACAGGCAGGGCAGGGAAGATGTGCGGATTGCAAGGGAACGTTTGAAGGCAGCCGTTCAATCCAAGGATAGCTTGGTGATTTACCCACAACCTTTGGAGAAACTACAACTTTCGCTGTCAAGTATGGAAGCGCATCCGGCAATAGATTATTACCAAAACAGAACTGATTTCTATGAAGCTAAACGCAGTTTGGAAAAGCAGCATTTGTTGCCAGACATCAGTCTTTCCTATTCCTTGGGAAGCAATTCGGGCTTGAACCAAAATCTGTATGCATATCAAATTGGTCTTAAGATTCCCTTGCTCTTTAGCGGGAATGCCTCAAAAATAAAAGCTTCCAAAATTGCGGCGGACGTGAGCCAGCAGCAGGCTGAGGATTATAAAATCCAACTCGATTCACGAAAACTTCAATTGCTTAACGAAGTTTCAAAATATGAAGAAGCGCTGAGTTATTATGAAACCGAGGGAAAATCCCTTTCCGAGGAAATTTTAAAAACGGCAAATGTCGGTTTTAAAAATGGGGAGATTGACTTCTTTCAATACATCCAAAGCCTTGAAAACGCTTATGAAATTGAACTGCAATACCTCGAAAATCTGAACAATTACAATCAGGCGGTCATCGCCCTTAACTATTTAATACTTTAAAAACATTCGTTATGAACTATATAAAATCACTTATGTTGCTTTCCGCTTTAGTTTTGGCAGCCTGCAACAATTCCGAAAAAGAAAGTCCCCTCCTAACCTCCCCAGAGGGGAGGGATGACATCGTACATCTTTCAAAAGCACAGTTTGAAAATGCAAAAATGGAGGTAGGCCAACTTACTGAAAAACCCTTTGCGGAAACCGTGCAAACCAGCGGGATGATTGACGTGCCGCCACAGAGCAGGGCGGTGATAAGTGCCTTTGCGGGCGGATATATCAAAAACACTCCTTTGTTGGTGGGCAATAAAGTCTCTAAGGGGCAGCGTTTGGTAACCCTTGAAAATCCTGAGTTTATTACAATGCAACAGAACTATCTGGAAACCGCTGAGCAGCTTTCCTATTTAAAATCGGAGTACGAGCGTCAGAAGATTATGTTTGATGAAAAAATCACTTCCCAAAAAAGTTTTCTGAAAGCCGAAAGCGAATACAAATCCAATTTGGCGCGCTACAACAGCCTGAAGAAAAACCTTGAAATGTTGAATATAAATCCAGCATCGGTCCAAGCGGGAAATATCGTTTCAGCAGTAAATATTTACAGTCCCATAGACGGCAATGTGACCCAGGTTTATGTAAACACGGGTACCTACGTTTCCCCGGCCGATAAGATTATGGAAATTATGAATACAGACCATATCCACTTGGAATTAAAGGTTTTTGAAAAGGACTTGCTTCAACTTAAAAAAGGGCAGGAAATACTTTTTACTGTACCCGAGGCTTCAAAAGAAATTTTTAAGGGCGAAGTTCATTTGGTTGGAACTTCAATAGATCCAAATACACGAATAGCCTTAATTCACGGGCATATTGACGAAAAGGACGAGCAGAATTTTACCGCCGGCATGTTTGTGGAGGCCCAGATTGTTACGGGCACTTCAAACCAGTGGGCGCTTCCGGAAAACGCCGTTGTGGAAATGGAGGGGAAACACTACGTTTTAAAAATTGAAAATGAAACTGCCGACGAATTTGAAATCCTTCCCGTGGAAGTAAAAATTGGAGCGACTTATAACGGGTTTACCGCGATTGAAAAGGCTGAAGAATTTAAACCTGAAACTAAGTTTTTAACCAAAGGTGCATTTGTGCTTTTACAGGAAGAAGGAGGCGGAGGGCACGATCATTAAGAGCTGGGCGTCATTATAAGCGTAGTGAGGCATTTTCACCCTTGTTGTCATTGCGAGGGCAGCGAAGCAATCTTATAAAGTGTTGTCATTTTCCCCCACGGCTCGCTTCAGTCGCTTTTTGGATTGCTTTTTCGCAATACTCAAGGAAATAGTGGTGTAGTAGGCGATCTATGTTGTTTTTGCTTAAAAACAAATAATAAAAAAAATAAACCTGAAAGTCATCTTAAATATATAGTAGCCAATGAATTGTGTCTCTACAACTTCCGACCAAGAACAAATAAAATCGATTAACTGATAAAAAAATTTTTTTATAAAATTCTGTTAAAATATATTTGCCACGTTTTTTTCCATATAAAATTTGGGAGGATCCATTAAAAACTAACCAAATAAATAGCTTTTATGAAGAATTTTTACATTAAAAAAAATTATCGTTTTTCATCTCGAACCAAGTTTTTTACTGCTAGCCTGGCGCTAGTGGTATTTTTGCTTTCCTCGCCAGACGCCATTGCGCAATGTTTTATCGATCTTGGATTGAATTCCTGGAGTGTGGAGGGAAATGCTAGCAACGGAAATTGGGTACCTGCGCCGGATGGAAGTAGTGTAGTTCAGACAATCAATAGCAACCCTTCATTTTATGTTAGCAACAATGAGTATTTTAATACTACCATTCAGGGAGAATTTAGGGTACAGACTACCAATGATGATGATTTTATAGGGTTTGTAATTGGATATCAATCCCCTAATTCCACTACCCCGAATGACCAATATGATTTTATATTATTTGATTGGAAGCAAACCGCCCAAAGTGCGGGTGGTTGTACAGCGCCTAGTGCTATGCGTTTAAGCCGAATTCAAGGCACTTCCTCAAATTTAACTTCAACTTTTTGGTGTCAAACCGACCCCATTGTTACGAATTTGGGAACCTATACAAGTATGGGCGGATGGGCCGATAACACCTTGTATACTTTTCAGGTAAAATATGGTGCAACCAATATTACTGTTACGGTCAACGGCACCGAAGTCTTTAATGTGGAAGGAACGTATTCTTCGGGGCGTTTTGGTTTTTACAATTATTCGCAAGAACAAGTACTATATCAAAACTTTTCCTTGCCTTTTGGTGTAGTTATCAATAAAACTGATGTAAGCTGTGCAGGCAACAATGATGGAATTGCGACTGCCGAGGCTTCAGATTTTGCTACTCCTCCATATGATTACGCTTGGAGTAATGGTGGTGATACCCAAACAATTACAGGATTGGCTCCTGGAACATATAGCGTAACAGTTACATCACAGGAAGGGTGTACAGCTACTGAATCTGTTACTATTGGCACTACCCCTGATACGGAAGCCCCAATGGTAACTGCCAATACAAATCTTACGGTGAACCTTGATTCTGGTGGAATAGGAAGTATATCAATATCAGATGTGGAATTAAGTAGTTCCGATAACTGTGGAATTGCTTCTAAATCCTTGAGTCAAACTTCTTTTGCATGTTCAGATATTGGAAATAATACAATTAACTTCACTGTTACAGACAACAGTGGAAATGCAACAGTGATCCCCATAAATATAACCGTAGCAGATTTAATTAACCCATCTGCACAGTCACAAAACCTGAACCTTCAGCTTAGTGATCCTTCGGGTATTACAATTACACCAGCTATGGTGGACAATGGCAGTACAGACAATTGTAACTTTACGCTTAGTTTGAGCAAATCTACATTTGACTGTAGCGATATAGGAACACAGACTGTAGTGCTTATCGTTACTGATAGTAGTGGAAACAGTGATACTGCAAATGCGGAAATAACTATTATCGCCCCTGATCCTTATGTTGTTACCTCTCAAGGAAATACCCAAATGGGCAATATAACAACATTTACCACGGTAGATCCTGCAATAGCGCTTACCTATAATGGCAATGCCAATGGTGCCCTTGTATCTATTTCCAATAATTTTACTGTTGGGGATCAACTAGCCTTAGCTGCTGGATACACCCTACCTGGAGGCGTTACGGCAAGTTATAATGGTACTACTGGAGTGCTTACCGTTAGCGGTTTTATTACCGATACCGATCTGGAAGCGCTTTTCCAAAATGTACAGTTCCGTACCACTAGCAACAATACCGCTCAACGTAGCATTACTTTTATTATAGGAAGTAGTGTATCAAACCCAGATAACAATCACTATTACGAGTATGTAAACCAAAGTCTAACATGGGTACAGGCTAAGGCTGCCGCTGCCACTAGAACGCTATATGGTCTTCAGGGATATCTGGCAACTTCTACGTCAGTTGCGGAGAACGATTTTATCAAAACAAAATTAACCGATGACGGCTGGTTGGGTGGTTCTGATAATTTCGCCCAAATCAATCAGGCTGTTGGCAGTAATATCTATCCCAACCAACCTGCAGCCGAGGGGAATTGGTATTGGATTACTGGACCCGAGGCTGGAACACAATTTTCAGTAGGCAACAGTCCATCTCCTGGCCAATATGCCAACTGGAATGGAGCGGAACCGAATAATAGCGGTGGCTCTGAGGATTACCTCCAAATATACTTTGCCAATAATGGGCGCTGGAACGATTTGGGGAACGGTCAAAGTATGGGTTATATCGTAGAATATGGTGGCCTTGCCGGGGATCAGACCTGTTTTTCTTTTTCCAATGATAAAACAGTATTATTGAATCAGGCTCCTATTATAACCGCCATTTCCAATGTTTCAGGTTGTCCTGGCAGTTCTTTTACCCAAAATGTATTTATTTCCGATCTTGAAGATGCTGCTACCGATCTTACCGTAACGGCCACTTCTGGAAATCAGACCGTAGTGCAGGGCGCAAATCTTTCCGTAACTTATAACGGAACTAATTTCGTGGTATTGGGAATGCCAGAAGCAGGAATACAGGGCAGTGCCGTAATTACGGTAACAGCTACAGATACAGGCGGGCTCTCCACCTCTGAAAACTTTACTTTTACTGCTGAGGATACCGAGGCCCCAACAGTGGTTTGCCAGAACATCACGGTTCAGCTTGACGCCAACGGCAACGCGGCCATTACCCCGGCAGATGTGGACGGTGGTTCTTCGGATGCCTGCGGAATTGCAAGTCTTCAATTTTCTGAAGTATATACCGCCTTTGGTGAAGTAAATGAAAACGGAAACCTAACAATTACTTTGCCTCCTGGACAAGTAGTAACCTCGGTTGACTTCGCCAGTTATGGAACCCCCAACGGCAGCAATGGAAGTTATACAATCGGTAGTTGCCACGCGGCAAGTTCACAAAGTATTGTAGAAAGTTACGCCTTGGGCAATAACAGTTTTTCAATTCCTGCTACCAATACTGTCTTTGGTGATCCTTGTTCAGGCACCGTGAAAAGATTGTACGTGGCCGTGAGTGCTACATCACAAACATCAAATATTACCTATACCTGTGCAGATGTAGGTGCGCAAAATGTAACCCTTTTTGTTACAGATAACAACGGCAACGTATCAAGCTGTACCGCAACGGTAACCGTTGAGGACAACGTGGCACCCACGGCGGTTTGCCAGAACATCACGGTTCAGCTTGACGCCAACGGCAATGCGACCATCACCCCGGCAGATGTGGACGGTGGCTCTTCGGATGCCTGTGGTATCGCTTCCACAACCATTGATGTTTCTGCTTTTGACTGTTCGAATGTTGGAACCAATAATGTGATATTGACCGTAATTGATAACAATGGCAACCTATCAACGTGTACCGCAACGGTAACGGTTGAGGACAACGTGGCACCCACGGCGGTTTGCCAAAACATCACGGTTCAGCTTGACACCAACGGCAATGCGACCATCACCCCGGCAGATGTGGACGGTGGTTCATCTGATGCCTGTGGTATCGCTTCCACAACCATTGATGTTTCTGCTTTTGATTGCTCGAATGTTGGAACCAATAATGTGATATTGACCGTAACCGATAACAATGGCAACGTTTCAACCTGTACAGCGGTTGTGACCGTTGAGGACAACGTAGCCCCAACAGCGGTCTGCCAGAACATCACGGTTCAGCTTGATGCCAACGGCAACGCGACCATTACCCCGGCAGATGTGGACGGCGGCTCTTCAGATGCCTGCGGTATCGCTTCTACTACCATCGATGTTTCTGCTTTTGATTGCTCAAATGTAGGAGCAAACAATGTGATATTGACCGTAACCGATAACAACGGCAACGTTTCAACCTGTACAGCGGTTGTGACCGTTGAGGACAACGTAGCCCCAACAGCGGTCTGCCAGAACATCACGGTTCAGCTTGATGCCAACGGCAACGCGACCATTACCCCGGCAGATGTGGACGGCGGCTCTTCAGATGCCTGCGGTATCGCTTCTACTACCATCGATGTTTCTGCTTTTGATTGCTCAAATGTAGGAGCAAACAATGTGATATTGACCGTAACCGATAACAACGGCAACGTTTCCACCTGTACAGCGGTTGTGACCGTTGAGGACAACGTAGCTCCAACAGCGGTCTGCCAGAACATCACGGTTCAGCTTGACGCCAATGGCAACGCGACCATCACCCCGGCAGATGTGGACGGTGGCTCTTCGGATGCCTGTGGTATCGCTTCCACAACCATTGATGTTTCTGCTTTTGACTGTTCGAATGTTGGAACCAATAATGTGATATTGACCGTAATCGATAACAATGGCAACCTATCAACGTGTACCGCAACGGTAACGGTTGAGGACAATATTGCGCCCGTAATTGTTTGCCCTGCTGATGTAAATTCTGAGACACGCTTGGGCGATTGCTTTGCATTGGTATATTTCCCACAACCTTATACGCAGGACAATTGCGGAATTGATACCGTTGTACAGACAGCGGGACTCCCAAGTGGAAGTCAATTTCCAGTAGGTGTAAGTACCGTGGAGTTCACCGCTACTGACGTAAATGGAAATGTAAGTACTTGTAGTTTTACGATAACGGTTACTGATACCGAAGCTCCAATGGCGGTTTGTCAAAATATAACCATCCAGCTCGATGCCAATGGAAACGCAACTATCACGCCGGCCGATGTTGATGGTGGTAGTTCTGATAACTGCGGTCTGGCTTCGACTAGTATTGATGTGGATACCTTTGACTGTTCCAATGTTGGCGATAACAACGTAATATTGACGGTAACAGATGTACATGGCAACGTTTCCACCTGTACGGCCATCGTTACGGTTGAGGATGTAACCGCACCTGTGGTCGCCTGTCAGAACATTATCGTAGAACTTGACCCGCTAAGCGGTACGGTTACCATTGCAGGGACCGATATAGACAACGGCTCAACCGACGCCTGTGGCATTGCGAGCTACGAATTGGACAACGATACCTTCGATTGCTCTAACATTGGAGACAATACAGTTGTACTTACCGTAACCGACGTGAACGGTAACGTATCCACCTGTACAGCCATCGTTACGGTTGAGGACAATACGGCCCCCGTGCTGGTATGTCAGGATTTCACTATTGAAATCGGTGCTGACGGTACGGCCACGCTGGATCCGAGCGATGTGATAGCGAGCAACGATGATGCCTGCGGTATCTTTACGGTAGCTGTGGACATCACCCAGTTTAGCTGTGCGGATATCGGAAACCCGGTAACGGTGCAGATATTCAGCCAGGACAACAATGGCAATCTGGCCACCTGTACTGCCACGGTAACAGCGGTGGACCTTCTTGCACCAGTTGTGACTTGTCCTGCAGACCAGACGGTAGATCCAGGAGCCGGCAACCTGTTCTACATCGTTCCCGACTATTTCGCGACGGGTGAGGCTACAGCTATAGACAACTGTACCGATCCTATGGTTCTTACAAGTCAGGATCCCGTTGCGGGAACTCCGCTTCCTGATGGCATATATACCGTTACGCTAACCGCTACAGACGAATATGGAAATGTGGGAACCTGTGATTTTGAATTGACTGTAGATAGTGTACTGGGAACTGGAGGGAGTGATCAAAACATAGGAAGTGTGGCAATGTATCCAAACCCTGCCAAGAATATCTTGAACATCAGCAATCCTCAAGGACTTGATCTGGAAAGATTGGAAATCTACGATCTAAGGGGTAGATTGGTTCAGGCAACAGACTTGCGTGGAATGGGCAGCACCAAAATAATAGATGTAAACCAGCTTGCTGCAGCCTCTTATTATGTGAAGATCTTGGGCGAAAATGGACAAATAATCAAACGTCTATTAAAAGAATAGTTTTTCTTATTGATTTGATAAAAATGGATCGTCCGAGGTTAAACCTCGGACGATCTTTTTTAATAATCCTATCTCATCATTTATGTCGATAGATTAATTACATAGAATCTAGGCTTTGCTTTAATCGTTTCTCTTCTCAATAAACATTTAAAAAATTTATGCATTTTTACTGGAACCTCTGCGTGCCAGAATCTATTTTTTGGAAAGGTAGTTCTAAAGAGAATAGGCTTGCCATGTCAGCGGAGCGGACATTATTCCCGGAAGAAATGTAAATTTTCGAATGGTACAAGCCAAGTTACTGGTGGCGGCAGGGAAATAATTATCTCATTCCTCTTTTTATTCTTCAGCGTCATCTATTTTCCCGTCCCTTTTATCTTTTCTATATTCTCTTTCCTGATGGGCATTGTTTTTTTCGGGATCAATCGGGCTTTGTTCAGGGCGATTGGAATTTTCTTTATTTTACATAAGTATATATTTTAAAAAGTTGTGTTTTAAACGTTAGCTCAATTGGGCCAGTTTGTGGTTTTCTTTCCTTTTTGGCGCTTTAATTGGTGCTAAATTTTAAACTTGTGAAGGAATAGTTCTTTTTTTTTGATCAGTTAAGGAAAGGTTATAATTGGGAAGTTAGGCAGAAGACGTGAGACGGGAGAAGTGAATTTTAAGTGGGAAGTGCAAGGGATGATGGATGAAGGACAAAGTTAGGTAGCTACACAATCCTAACAACGCAACAATTCCACAATTCTACAATCCAATAATCTAACAATCCAGCAATTTAGCAATTCAACTAACAAACCAGCAATAACCGTCGCTCTCCTTGATTTTTAGTAGGCGTGCGATGTTCGCCGGGAAGTAGGTTGCTTTCTGTAATACTAGATAGTTTTTGTTTATTTATCAAAAATGGCTACTGCTCTTACTGGTGAGCCAGTGCCTCCTTTAATTCTTAACGGAAAACCTATAAATCTAAACCTTCCTCTGCCAATTAATTGATGTAAATTTATCAGATTTTCGTAATGTGTAAAATTCATTTCACCACAAATGTAATGAACTTCCTTATTTGATACCCCTTGAACCCCAGGCGACATGGTTTCAACACCAAAGGCAGCGACTTGTCTTTCACCTAACCAACGTGCGGTTTGTGTCGAAATCCCAGGTCCGTTATTCCAGTTTTTCGTATTAAATTGTTTTCGATAATGATCAGTATAAATCAATACTGTATCTCCTTTTTCAATTTTCAAATTAGCTTTATCACAAGCTTTTTCCATTTCATTAGGCTCAATTAATTCTTTAAGGCCTTTATTTGAGAAGTCCAGACAGATACCTTCTGTATAGAACATGGATAAAGGCATTTTGTCAATAGACATTCCTTTATATTGAATCGCCATATGATTCATAGCATCAACGTGAGTTCCAGTATGTTCTCCTAATTCCAATTTATGAACCGCAGGTGTCTTGGTTTTTGAATTTTTTATTCCATTCCATTCTTCATGGGTATTATGAACTGTCATTTTAACATGTGGAAGGTCTTTATAAATTGGCATTCCTTCGTAGATTTCTTGGCTTAAATCAATTATTTCCAACATTCAGTTTTTTTATCTTTTAATTTGTGGACCTGTGTGTAAACATGATGCACAATGACTTATCTGCATCCTTTATGTAAAATTATTACTTATAATTCAAATTTAGGATAATACAGATTTTCTTAATAAAAAAGGGGAATGATTTTTTAGATGGATACACCTTCGATCACTCCGTTCTTTTCCTTTTTGCTATAGTTATTTGTAACATAATTTTATACATGTTTAATTTTCAGTGCTTTCAATACAACATTTTACCCTTTCGTTACATTTTGGGATTATTGTAGGACAATGCCAATATAAATTTGTGGAATAATTGGGAAGTAGAGCTTGAAAAAAACTATTACAAATAAAAAAACAATTATTAATAATTCAATTTTTAAATGATTTAATATGATACGTATAACCCACGACAGAATATATTTAAGAAGATACTATACAAGGAGGCTTTTTTGGTATAGGGGAGTTAACTAGAAAAATTACAATCTAATTGTGATGCGGAATGTGATGCCTCAATGAGTGGCATTTTTACCAAACAAATTTTAGAACTAAATACTTGTATATTTTATCTAGCCTGCATAATTACATAGTATTGATAAATGTCCATATGAAATGTTAGTTATCGACCTGTCTAAAAAAAGTTTAATAACAATTAAGTTGGCTTGAATTATTTATTAAAAAAATAAAATAAAAAACCATGAAAATTAAAATTGCCATAATAATTGCCAATCTCCTATTGGTTTCGGTTGTTGTTGCTCAAAATACCCTACCCATAATAAAAGCAAATTCCATTTCAGTTAATATTCAAGATGGCGACACATTTAAAAAATCGGGTTGGTATATTTCTCCAGATGTAAATCCTGACATTTATACTTCGTCATCACTCGATAAAAATGTTGTTTTTTACACAGATAATGACTCTATATCTGTAAACCTTCAAAAAGACACAAAATTTGATTTTATTATTGAGTTAAACGACTCAATAAAAGCATACACTCAAATAAAATATGCGCCCTCTTTTATAGAAACACTAAAAAGCGCCAGTGAATATAATAATTCCGATAATAGGGAGGTGCCGGAATTTAGCTATCAGGAAGCAAACGATCCCAACTTGGTGGCATTGCGAAATGAGTTTCGCCTAGACTCAATAGCTGGAAAGGGAAACGAAGTTTCCAAAATTCTAAATCTTCTGCATTGGGTTCATAAAGTTATTCCTCATGATGGAGATTCTTCAAACCCACAAATTCTAAATGCAATGCATTTATTATCAGTATGTAATAACGAAGGCCGTGGCTTAAACTGTAGGGGTCTTGCTATGGTTTTAAACGAATGTTATTTAGCATTGGGTATTAAATCAAGATATATTACTTGTTTGCCTAAAGATCCAAATGATAAGGAGTGCCACGTTATTAATATGGTATACTCTAATGACTTGAAGAAATGGTTGTGGATAGACCCCACAAATGATGCTTATGTAATGAACGAAAATGGAGAGCTGTTGAGTATTGAGGAAGTACGAGAGCGCTTAATTAATGATAAACCTTTAATTCTAAATCCGGATGCAAATTGGAATTTTGAAGCTACAACTCTTAAAGAGGAGTATCTATATCATTATATGGCTAAAAATTTATATCGTTTTGAAACACCTATAAACAGTAAATACAATCTTGAAACTGCACAAGACGGAAAAGAAATTAAGTATCTCCAATTATTACCATTAGATTATTTTAACCAAACCCCAGACAAGACAACATTTGTAAATAAAAAGGGAACCGCATTTATAAGTTACAAAACAAATAATGCCAAACTATTTTGGGCGTCCCCTAAGGAAGACTCGGTTATTGATTGAAAATAATTTTTTAATTACGAGCGGTCACGGAAAAAGACCAATAACTTAAAACAATTATCTTAAAATGAACATATTAATATAAAAATTATGAAATCGCTATTACTAATACCTTCTATAATTATGGCTTCTGGGTGTACCCCAGAAACAATTATAGCTTCCAAAGAAATTACTACAAGAGAATATTCATTTGCATCATATTCGGCAATAGAAATTCACGATAATTTCAATGTCTATCTAAGCTTTTCGGAATCCGAGGAAAAATTCAAGGTTCGAGCCAATGAGAATCTACACAGTTATATTAAAACCACTCAGGTGGGTAATAAAGTAATTGTTAAGCTCGATGATGTTCATAGGATAATGGGAAATGAAACCTTAAATATTTATATAACCACTAAGGCTATAAATGATATAAAAATTGATGGAAATACACATATTAGTGTGGCAGATTTAGTTAGTTCATCAAATGTGAAATTAGAATTAATGGGCAATTGCTCAATAATAGGATCGGTAAATGTTGAACAGATGGACTTAATGGCAACAGCTAACTGCATGGTCGATCTTTCGGGCAACATAGGCACCTTAAATGCAAAGGTGGTTGCAAATAGTGATCTTTCAGATTACTGTTTGACTATTGGAGATTTAAATATTGATCTTTCTGGTAATAGCAACGCCCATCTAACGGTCATCAATACCATTACAATAGAGGCAAGCGGAAATAGTATACTTTACTATAAAGGAAACCCAACTATTCGGCGGCAAAACCTTACCTCAAATGCTAAGATTATAAAAGTTTAAAAACAAGATTAATTAAACACAACCGAGATACAACAGATTTAGACTATGTATAAAATTAAATGGAATGGCCCTAGGATGCTCGCGTTAATTAAATTGATGTTTTTGTTTGTTTTGGTTTTTAATCCTTGGGCCAATTTTCCATATAAATTTGTTATAATAATTCTTGTTATTTTATCAATTACCTATCTTGAAGACAAATCCTTTCAAAAAATCGGTTTAAAAAATCAATATAGTATGATTAGGCTGCTGGGGATTTCTTTGGTATTATTTGTAATTGTTGAGCCCATTCTCGACTTCCTAATACAACCTTTAGTCAATAGATTAACAGGTGAAATCCCCGACTATACTGCTTTTGATATCGTAAAACATGACTTTTCAAAATTTAGTATGTACTTAATATTTATATGGATAAGCGCAGCAATAGGCGAGGAGTTATTATTTAGGGGTTTTATGTTTAATCAATTCAATATTCTTTTCCCCGAATTCAGCAAAAAGACACTGGCTATAATAATATTAACATCCATTTTATTTGCTTTACCACATTTATATCAAGGTTTAAGTGGGATTATCCTAACTTTTATATTTGGTTTAATATTTAGTGTTATTTATATAAAGTTTAATTATAATATTTGGATAATTATACTATTACATGGGCTAGTGGATAGTCTGTTTATAACCCTATCATATTTAGACAGACTAGAATATTACGAAATCTCCAATAAGCTTCTATTTGGTTATTAAAAATAGGATTTTATCAAACTGATATTTTTTTAGGAGAATGAAACTTTTACCAAGAGCTATTAAAAGTGCGCAAAAGATTACGAACTGAAGGCTGAGAATTGATTTTTTGTTAAAAAGTGGCCCACTGCTTCCAAAGGTGCTTTATTTTCAATTCGTTTAGATTCTTTTGTAACCTATTGTTCAATGCAATAGATTATTAATCTATAAAATTTAAAATGTATGAAACTTAAAAATTATTTATCATTACTTACATTATTGTATGTCCCATTATCCCTTTTTTCACAATCATATGAATGGGGAGGTCAGTTTGGAGGCAATGGAGAGGACGTTGTTAAAAAAATGCATGTAGATGCAGCAGGCAATAGTTACATAACAGGTTACTTTACAGACACTGCAGATTTTGATATAAGCGAAGCTGAGTTTAATTTAACTGCTATTGGTTTTTATGATGCTTTTGTGCAAAAAACAAATGCCGAGGGGGAACTGCTTTGGGCAGTAGGGATTGGAGGTGATATGTTTGAATACGGTACAGGAATAGCAACTGATAATCAAGGAAATGTATATATAACTGGTTATTTTGATGAGACTGTTGATTTTGACCCAGGAATAGGAGAATTTCTACTAACCTCCCAAGGGGGTGGCGATATTTTTATACTGAAATTAGATAGTGAGGGTCGGTTTATATGGGCCAAATCTATTGGTGGGGCAGATTACGAAGAATCAACTTCGATAGGTGTTGACGAATTGGGTAATATATATACTTTAGGCTACTTATCTGATATTGTTGATTTTGATCCAGGACCTGGTGAGGTTTTGATATCTAGCCAAGGTTTGAACGACACCTTTCTTTTAAAACTTGACAACTCTGGAAATTTCTTAAATGTTTATACCTATGGTGGAGATAATATTGATTTGGCCTTAGATATGTTTGTAAAGAATAGCTCTCAGATTTTTATTTCAGGTTTCTTTGGCGGCACTACAGATTTGGACCCACGCCCAAATGAAGAGTATATTGTTACTGCTACCGAGGACTTCGCTGGTTATACTATGGAAATTGATGATACGGGTGCCATTCAGAATATAGCAAATACAGAAGGGGGGGATGTAAACGTTTATGCTGTAACTGCAGACGTCAATGATAATATGTACATAACTGGCAACTTTAGTGGCACTGTAAATTTTGATCCCACTTCTGGTAATTCAGATTTCACTTTTTCCAGTACAATGGCATACAATGGTTTTGTAATGAAAATACTTGCAAACGGTTCTATTGATTGGGTACGTCAAGTTGCTTCTGAGAGTCCAGTTTTCACTTATGATATAATTGTGGGGGAAGATGGTCAAGTGTACACTTCAGGCTTTTTTGAAGGAGTTGCTGATTTCAATCCATCTTCTACTGAGGAGTTTTTTCTTTCCAAACAATCTGTGAACGCTATGGATGCATATTTATTGGTTCTCGATAGAAATGGATTATTTCTAAATGCTTATCAATTTGGGGGCGTTGGTTTCATTGATACTCATCAAATGGGAATAGACAGTGAGAACAATATTTATTTAGCGGCCCAATTTGCCGCATCAATAGATATAAACCCGATGCCACAGGAAACTCAAACAGTCACTGCAGTAGATTTTAGAGATAATTACTTGATAAAAATGAATATGGGAGTATTAGGCCTTCCTTCTATGGAGGTTAATGAGTTTTCTGTCTACCCAAATCCTACAAACCAGTTTTTAAAAGTTAGCACTCATAAAAATTTAGTTGGAGAAAATTATGCCATTTATAATACATTAGGTCAATTAATAATGCATGGTACTTTTACTGAAAACCAATATATTGATGTGTCGGCTTTAAAGGGTGGTATTTATTTTCTTAATCTTTTCAGCCACAGCAGTGTCAAATTTTTAAAATACTAGAAAAGCATTTTATTTCACATTGCATCTTATCTAATTATATGCTATTTTGCAATGTGGAAAAATGGATTATGGCTCTTGATTTTATATTGATAGCAGGGATTTCCCTGCTTTTCTTGTTAGTTTTATTTCTGTTAAAATCAAAATCTGGTTTCTCCAAAAAGTTATTGGCTCTTTTTTTTGTAAATTCCATTTTCTTCCTTCTCTACTACTATGCCTTTTTACACAAATCAAGAATTTTAGGAGGAATTGCAGTAACTTTTGGGAGTGGTACAGGATTTTTACTTGGGCCGTCACTACTGTTCTATATACGTTCCTTGATTTGGCCAGCTCAAAAAGTGCTAAAGCCACTTTTAATCCATTTAATACCTTTTTATTTTTATTGGTTCATAATTTCTGCACCCGTGGGTTTGACGATGATTTTTGGATTTTTTGAAGGATATCATACTAGCTATTTACAAATTGCCGATTATATAAATTTGATCGAAAACGCTTATTTTTTGGGCTATATTTGGGTGTCATATAAATTGGTAATCTCCATTCAGGCCTTACAAGGTCAAATTTATAGCTATATTGAATCCAATAACCTTAAATGGATATCTTTTTTAATTATTGGGATTATTATAATTGTGTTGCTAGATAGTATGTTTTCCATATATGAACTTATTTATCCGCCCCTGTCGTGGAATATAGGTACCGTAATTGCTTTTTCTCTTATTATACTATATGTTTTTTTAGGATATAAAGGTATGTTTCAATCTCATATCCTATTGCCTAATTTTCTCTTAACAGATAATAAAATTGTGATTGATTCGAAGCCTTTTCAGAAAGAAATTGAAAATGCGCGCCCTGTAAAGCAATTAGATGTATTTTCTATAGTAGAAATAGAAACGCTTAAACTTAAATTGCAAGAAGTACTCTCTTCTCAAAAAATATTTTTGAATGACTCTCTTAGCCTTTCAGACTTAGCAGAACAACTACAAATTAGTGATAAAAAATTATCAGAACTCCTCAATCAGCATCTTAATACCAATTTTTATAATTTAATAAATGAATACAGGGTTGCTGAGGTAAAACGAAAAATTGAAGATGGAGCAACTGATAAATATACTCTTTTAAGTCTGGCTTATGATTGTGGTTTTCAGTCAAAAACAAGCTTTAACCGCGTTTTTAAGCAAAAAACAGGAATGTCACCATCCATGTATAAAGAATATGTTTCAAATTGAATTTCAAATAATTTTCCGATTCGCTTTGACATCCCCGAATTTAACCATCTTTAATGCACACTTGATCAAAAGACTTAAATGAATCCACAAATATTTCGTATTCTAAACTCCGCTACCCAAAATTTACCTTTTTGTATCTCTTACTTTCTAATAAAAAGAACACAATGATTTATTCTATTTCCTGTTATTTTTTTATTTTCTAAAATAATCTCTTTCATAAATTCTACTTTATTAATTATGTCTTTTTTCAGATAAAGATTAATTTCACAGGCACATTTAGAATTATGAAGTTTTGGAGTAACTATATTATTATTTTTTTTAGTCCATTATTGCTTGCGCAATCTACAACACATTTAGATAGCCTATTGTTGAAAGGAATTAAAGCTAGGAGCAATAAGGAATATGCCTTATCATTAGAATTACTTACAAAAGTTCGTTCAGTTTCAGAAGAAAACCACTGGTACAAGCAACAATTTTTGGCATTGAACAATATTGGGGCTAACTATTATTCTATGCTTGATTATGGCGAAGCCTTAGATAATTATCTTGAAGCTTATACAATTGCATTAAAGCATCTCGACGAAAATGAAGAGATGACGGTGCTTAATAACATTGCTATACTATACAGTAAGGAAGGCGATTTAAATAAAGCAGAAGAATATTTTACTAAAGCATATGTGCTCGCCAAAGAGCATAATGCCAGTATAAAAGTAGGTCTGTATGCTGTGAATTTAGGTATTGTTGCAAATAAACAAAACAAATTAAATATTGCCGCCTCATATTTAGCTGAGGCTAAGAAAATCCTTAAATCTGAACCCTCATTATACATTCTTGCAGAAATGGCCTTAGCAGAAAACCATTATAAGAGGGGGGAACTTGATAAAGCGAAAGAGCTAGCTACATCAATTCTTCCAGAAATGGATAGCATAACCCAAAGTGAAGATCGTGTTTCTACACTACTACTGCTTTCTAATATTTCAAAAGATGTTGGCGATGACTCAAAATCTATTGAATATGGTCATGCTGCATTAAAGGCGGCATTAAATCCAGAGAATCGCATAAGCGCTTATCAGCAATTAGCTGAAGTATATAAAATGAACGGATCTTATAATGAAGCATTTAACGCCAAGGATTCTATTATATCGCTTACTGATTCTTTAAACAAATTAAAAAATGGAAGATTATTTGAAACCAACAGAGTAAAGTTTGAAATAGCAGATTATAGGAGGGAGCTTGAACGCAGCCATAAACTACAAAAACAAGAAAGGACTAAACTTTATAGCCTCTTAGTAATTTCAGTGCTTGTTATTTTTCTTATTGCTTGGGCTTTGTATAATAGTTATATTAAAAATAAACAACGCAAAATTTTACATCAGCAAAGTAAAGAATTTATTGAATTGGAACTTCAAAAAAAAGAAAGCGATAATTTACTGTTAGAGAAACAACTCCATGCAAAGGAAACGATGGCCATGTTAGAAGAGGAGCGATTAAAAAATGAAATTGAGAATAGAAATAGAAAGTTGGCAACAAAAGCACTGCAAATTTCTGCTCGAAATGATTTAATTAAAAATGTAATTAATAGTCTGACAGACCAAACAGATATTACACGGAATGCTTTTTTGTCCACTAAAGTTAAAGAGTTAAAAAAATTACTTAAAAATGATTTAGAATGGGAAAGTTTTCTCACCCATTTTGAAGAAGTAAACCATGGCTTGCTTTCAAAGCTCCGCAATACTCATCCACAATTAACTACAAATGATATTCGTTATCTAAGTTATTTATACATGGACCTCACAACCAAAGAAATCGCTTCTTTATTTAATATTACGGTTGAGGCATCTCGAAAGCGCAAGGAAAGGATAAGTTCTAAAATAGGATTAGCAGAAAGCACCGGGTTATATCGCTATATAACAAGTATTTAAGTGGATATGTCACGCTTTTTCTACTAAGCGTCGTGTTAATTCGGAATTTTTTTTGTTTAACTCAACAATGATTTCTGAATATTGGGTCACTCTAAAAACTCTTTATTATGAAAAAATTGATTACCCTTTTTTTATTTGCTGTTTGTTTAACTTTTCAATCCTCCTTTGCGCAGATGGAAGTAATAGGATCGAAAGATTTTGGTAGGATTTTTGACCTAACCTACGATGCCAATGTAGCTAACAAAGTATATGCAGTTACTATGGGAAACCATATAGTTGTTTCTGACAACAATGGCGCTAACTGGGATATTTTATATACCTTAAATATTGGCCAAGGAGCAGCTATAAAAGACATGAAATTGTCATCTGATGGCACTGCTCTAACATTTGCGGTCTATTTGCCAAATACCAATTTAAATGAAATCAGAATATACGATATTGCTACGGCAACTATAGTTAAATCCTTCCCATTACCAAACCAGAATATGTATGCTTATGTAACGTCATATGATTTTTATGATAGCGATAACAATGTTCTGGTAGTGGATACTAATTTTCCTGTGGGATTTGGCACTGAAGGTAAAACGTATTACACTGCTGACGGTGGTTTTACTTGGACTATGGTTTATTATACTAATGATAATGATAATGTTTTTCTTAATGATGTTGCAATAAGCCCTAACAATCCCGAGAAACTCTTTCTTACCCGAGGTTTAGGAAGTTTGGGTGTTAATGGAGGAATCTTTATTTCAGAAAATGCAGGACAAACCTGGCTTGAACAATTGTCGGGAATTGCATTGGACCCCATAAGTTTTAATCCTGCAAATGACCAAGAAATCTATTTAGGCACTGGTATCGGCTTTGGTGGTAGTCCAGAAAATTTATATAAATCTATAGATGGAGGAGATACTTTTGCAATAGTACCTATTAATTGGACACAAGGAATTTTGAATTGTATAAACGTGATACAATTCAACGAAAACAACCCATCACAAGTAATAATATTAGAAGAGAACGAGATAGTGGTTTCGGAAGATGGGGGCACAACCTGGGAGAATTTTGTTTATTTAGATGAAAACCCGGAAAGCTACTATTATGGATTGCATGCAAGTTACAACCCTCAAAATTTCGAAGAAATTTTTATTAGCGCCAATTATGTTCCTTTGTTTTCCGCCGATGGTGGACAAACGCTTTCTTGGTCCAAAACTCCTTATTTTACTAGTACGGGAAATATGGATCTTTTTTTGAATGGCAATAATGCAAATCTTTATTATGGTGTTCAATTTGGCTATGTTCACCGGGATTTAAACACAGCTATTGACATACCGTATGATATAATACCCTTGAATATTTTTTCTAACAATCCGGGCCAAACTCAATATGCAGATAAGGTTACGCCAAACCGTATATATACCTTTAATTCAAGTTTCATGGGTTCAAGCCTCAAAGTGAGCAATGACCATGGCGCAACAAAAACCGAATTGCTTACACTTTTTCTTAATAGGTTCACGGCTGTAGCTACCTTTCCAAATGCACCACAAACTATCCTAGCCGCTTTTGCTGGGTTTGAACCAAACGAGACCCAATTAAAAAAAGTAGATTTCAGCGATTTAAATAATATCATAGTTACTGATATCAACCTTCCTAATCTCGATTTTATAAATAAAATTCTTATTGACGCTACAGGAAAAATTATGATGAGTGTTGGTATCGAAGTTTATTCCTCTGTTGATGGAGGTACTACTTGGATTAATAATAGCAATGGGTTAGAAATAATGAATGCAAATGATCTTATTTTTGACCTTCAAGCAAATCCATTGCATGCCAATCAAATGGCGTTGGCAAGCTCTAAAGGTATCTTTTTATCTCAAGATGGTGGCTTAAATTGGGAACGAAAAACTACTTCCTTAGTATTTAACGTTGCCTTTTCAACTGAAATGGATGGGGCTATGACTGCCTCTACCTATAGCTCTCAGGTGTCAGAATTTAAACTGCATTATTCTACGGATAGTGGCCAGACCTGGGAAACCATTAGTAATGAACAATTGCTAGGCATAGGAGCTGTTTCATCAACCTATCTGTTCGAGGAACATTCAGTAAAGGCATTTGTAGGTAGTTTTGATATTGGACTTGTGGAATATACCATAGACCTCAATACTGTGGGAGTCCCTGACTTTGGTTTTGGAGATAATGGTATAAGAATTTATCCTAATCCCACTTCAGATGTGATAAACATAAGCATGAAAAATTCAAGTCCTGCCCTAATTTCAATCTATTCTGTATCAGGTAACAAGGTGATGGAGGTTGAAGAAGTTTCTAGCTTGAATGTATCTAGTCTAGAAACAGGTGTATATCTAGTTCGTATTCAGGATAGTAATAATGCTTTATTTTTTAAAAGAATTATAAAGCAGTAAATAGCATTGAGTTGTATATAAAAAGCTCCTAGTAAGAAATTCTAGGAGCTTTTTTTTCCTAACAACTATATTGTATTTAAAGAAAGGAGTTTTGGTCTATAAAAATGGAGTAGTTAAATCAGAACTATATTTTAAAATTTAATATTATGGCATATCGAATTTTAAGCTGTCAATCTTTCTAAACGAAAAGTAAAAAAAAGCAGCAAAAATTGAAGTTACTATACCTAAAATTATACCAAATTCACCTAAAAATAACCAGGTCATACCATTATCAACTGTAAGTTTATCAAAAAAGTTATTTATTAGAGAATTGTGAACAGCATGGAATGTAACAGCTGGCCATATACTTTTAGATTTCATTCTTAAAAAAGTGAGAATAATTGATGTAGAGATAAGCAATAATGCAAAACAAAATAACTGGTACCATATTGGAATGCCTTCTATTGCAAAGTCACCATTAATGATTCTAGGTAAATACCATAAAAGCCATACAACGCCAGTAATCCAACCTACATTCTGAAAAGAAACCCACTTTGTTACTTCCGGCACTAGAAATCCACGCAATCCCAATTCTTCTCCAAAGCAAAATAACATGTTTGGTAGGAGTTGGACAATTGTAATATAAAGAAAGGATGTTGCAATTAATAAAATATAATTTTCTGTTTCCATTCCAAATATAAGCTTTGAATTTTCTAAAAAACTTGTGTTGGGTACATGCCCTAGGCCGAGAGTCCAACAAAGGGAATACGCAACAGTAGTATATAAAATTGGGACTATCCAACCAATGGCTATCCATTTAAAAGAAAGGCTCCAGCCCAAACCCTTTAAAGGAAGCCTTGTAATTAGAGCTATTATTATAGCGGAAACGCCTAATGTCCAAGAAATTATGATAGGTTCTATTTTTTTGTTCAATATAGCTGTAGGTACTAAATCTTGAAAATTGGCTAAGAATATCAATATGGCTACAAACAATACCACCCTTACTGTATGTATATTTTTCATTATTTTGGTATTAAAAATTGCCTTAACATCAATTGTTTTTAAAACAAAAAAAGAAGTTTCTTTTTATTGAAACTTCTTTTAGCCTAAAACAAAAATCAAAATATTAAAATTTGTACCCCACAGACAGCTGAAGGCCTCTGCTTAGAATTTTACCTTTGTCAAACGATTGTTCATCAACTTTAGTTTTTGAATTGTCTATGTCTGCTATACCTAAATGATATCTGCCTTGAACAAACATATTGTTGCCAAACTCATAGCCCAACCCAAAGTTAACTCCATAATCTACAGATTTAAGTTGGTCTTTTATTTTTTCAGAACCAGTTTCGGTAAATGTCTCCCCCTCAGCTTTCAATTTAATTTCGTAATCAGTTTTTGCACTCAATAAGTAACCAATTTGAGGACCTACTTCTAAACTTAATTTATCTACCAACTTATACCTGAACATAATTGGAAGTTGAAGATAGGCTAATTCAATATCCTCTTTGTAGTTAACGTTATAGCTAACGCCTTCATCTACAAATTTGTAAGAACCATCTGTTTTTGCACCCTCCATAGAATAGAGCAATTCGGGCTGAATAGAAAATTTTTCATTGAATTTGAACTCTGCTAGACCACCCACATGGAATCCAAGTTTATAGTCCTCTCCATCTAAATCAGATTTTAAAGTTGAATAATTCCCCCCAACTTTGGCGCCCAATTTTATTTCTTGAGCAAAAACAGTTTTACAAGCAAAAATTGTAAAGCTTGTAAGCATAAAAAGTTTAAATTTCATAATGTTCATTTTTAAATTAATGATGATTTTTTAATAGATTTCTTTCTATTACGATACAAATGTATAAGCGTGATTAGTTATCTTCATTTACTTATGTAACGAAGGGGAATAAATTCGATATGAAAGGATTGATTATGAGTAAGAGAAGATTATCACTTACCTTTTATTTAATTTCAAGTATAATTGATTAACGATTGAGCCACTTTTTAAACTCACCAGATTTGTCAATACTTACAATAACATCAAACTCTGCAGTAGGATGTAAATCAAGTTTCACCCTGCTTTTTGACCAAACAATCATTTGTAATATACTATGAAACCCTACTAAAACCTGTCGATTGACACGATAAAACAAATTGGGATTAACCTTGCTTTCCAAGCTTTCTAATGATTGGTCCAACAGGTATTTTTCATTGTTTTTTGTAACTAACTTTACATAGCGTCCTTCTGATAAAAAGTATGCTATTTGTTCTATAGGAATGCTTTTTATTTTTTGACCATTTACCACCATAAAACGTTCTTGATATTCATTCTTTCGTTCCATAGACTCCATAAGCTTTTGAAAATCCAGAGGCGTAAAGCTTGGCGGGTGGGATTTTAGTTTGTTTAATGCCGAAACTAATTCGCTTTCATCTATAGGTTTTAATAAATAATCAATACTGTTTAACTTAAATGCTTTTATAGCATATTCATTATATGCTGTTGTAAATATAATAGGGGTTGTAATATGTAGTTTTTCGAAAATGGAAAAACTTACATCATCCCCCAAATGGATATCAAGGAATATTACATCAACGGGATTTAAAGATAACCAAGCTACCGAATCTTTTACATTGTCTATAACTTTTACCACTGTTACGTCCATGGTGGGTTTTTGGAGTATTGATTTTAGATAATTTGACGCTAACTTTTCATCTTCAATGATAACGGCTTTCATAAGTCTTCTTTAATTAAAGGGAGTTTTACATAAAAAATATTATTTGCTATTTCGAACGTCGGTATAATGGTGGTTATATATTTATATCTGGAGATAATATTTTTAACACCCGTTTTCGTAGATTCTTCCATTACTTGTCTCGGTTGTAAGTTATTGGTTATAACCAAGAGGCCTTCTTTAGAAATCACCTCAATGTTCAGTGGGGAATCTGCCGTTATAACGTTGTGTTTTATCGCATTTTCAATAACCATTTGCAATGAAAAAGGGGGTAGATAATCATTCCAATATTCAGAATCAATATGGATTTTAATATTTAAATTGGAATCAAAACGCATTTTCTGCAAGTATAAATAGGAATTAACATGGGCAATTTCTTCCCTTAAAGTGATTAGGTTTCTCTCTTTTAATTCTAAAGTGCTTCTGAAGATTTTTGAAAACTCTTGTGTAAACTGAATTGCTTTTTCTGTATCGGTTTTTATTAACGATGTTAAAGCACTCAATGAATTAAATAAAAAATGTGGACTTACTTGCGTTTTCAATGTTTCAAATTGAACTAGTATATTTTCACTTTCCAACAATTGATTTTGCTCCGCTAACTGAACTTTTTCCAGCTTCAGTATTTCATTTGATTTCTTGTTTACCCTATAACTTTGAAAAAGTACAATAATTACGGCTAGGCAAATAATAGTAACTAAAATGAGTATAACCGCCCAAAATCTGCTTTTTTCAATTTCAGCCGTTGCTAATTCCTTCTGAGTTTTCAACAACTTAATTTCATTGGTCTTCAATTCGTTTTGAAATTTATCTTCCAATTCACGGTTTGCATTTTCACTTTCTACTGAATACAGAGAATCTTTTATAGCATTAAATTTTTCATGATTCTCTAATGCCAATTGGTAATTGCCACTTTTTTTGTGCCACTGTACAAGGTTGCTATAATAAGTTTCCAGAAAGTAGGGGGAATGGATACGTGCAGCAGCGTAACCCCCAATATCTAGAAACTTTTTGGAAAGCTCTAATTTCCCCTGAGAAAGATATATCTCGCCCAGGGTATTTGAAATGGCTGAGAGGGCATAATCAGAATTGGTCTTTTTTTGATATTCTAACGCAAGTAGGCAATATTTTTCGGCTTTATCCTCTGCCTTCAACTTTTGATATACTACTGCAAGGCCGTGATAAACCATTGCCATGCCATGTGTATTGTCAGTACTTTTATAATGGGGTAACGATTTTTCATAATAAGTAACCCCTAGATTAAAATTTTCAGAGTAAACTGCAATATTTCCCAAATTGGCATAAATAATAGCCAAAAGCTTACTATTCTCCTTATCTGTTAATTCTAACGCCTGCAATAAATATTCATTGGCCTTTGTGTAATTTTTTAAATGAGCATAGGAATAAGAGATATTAATTAAACTTATGGTCTTCGCTGAAATGTCGTTAATAGAGTCAAAAACTTTGTAGGCTTTCATTTGCTGGGTTAAAGCCTCAGTATTTTTGCCCGATAGCGAATTGGCGGTACCTTTCGCCAATAAGTATACGGCATAAAGCGAGGTGTTGTTTTCGTTTTGCGCCTTTGTGATTAAAGAGTCAGATATTTTTAGTGTCTTTTCTGGATTTTCAGCAGATTTTCGAATGATGCTAAATAAGCTGTCCTGATATGTATAAGTAATTGCCTTTTGGGCCGAAGTACGCGTGCCAAAAATGAATAAAAGCAGAGAGATAATTACGCTTAATTTCATTGAATACTCCTTATTAATGCATAAAAGCAACCAATATCCAAATTTAAGCGGAAATCAAATACTATTTTTATTTTGAGGGATGAAAGTGAATTATTTTGTAATGAATACGATAATTTGACTATTCATTACAAAATTGTTTACTTCCATAACATTTTAAATTATAGGTAACTGGCCCTTGCAGTAATTTTACCCGCATTTAAATTAATTATCTATGAAATCATTTTTCAAACACGGCTTGATTGTATGTATATCCCTGCTGTGTAGCTGTACTTCAAAACCTACTTACCAGTATATAGAAAGTCAATCCAAATTGATTAATGCATATCGAGAACAGGAATACTATGAATATGCTTCCCGATTAAATATCGAGATGTGGGAGGTATTAAAAAATAGCGATAACAATTTATTTAACAAGCAAAGCCTTGAGGCAATTGAAGGCGTAAGTAAAATAGCGTCATATGAAAAAAACATATTGGGGTGCTACATCATTCCTTGGAATAATAAATCTTTCCTCAATGATATCATTATGTTAGAATGGAATGCCGATGCAGGAGTAGTTATTCGGTTTTTCACCAAATCGAAAACAATTTTTGAAATGCTGCCGGAATCATCGTATTGAACTAGCTTATATTTTTAGTTCCATTTCAAATTGATCTATTTTATTCTCCAATCCAATTCGTTGTAGTTGCTTTATTTTTTCTGTTAACCTTATATCAACATTGTTGATTTTAATATTAATGGAAATTTGTTCAATAGCCGAAAAAAGTCTGTTCCAAGAATCATTGTTACTAATCATTATATCAAATTGAGCTACATACCCGCTTTCTGGAATCATGATAAAAAAAGACTCTACCTTATTGTTGTGTAACACTTGAAAGTAACTGTAGTTACCGCTTAGCAACGATTCCTTCTGATTTTCCCACGAATAATACTCTTGATTGGGTAGGGTATCCCATTGTATGGTAGAGGCATCTACTTTTTTCAATTCAAACTCTCCTTTTTCCTCAACTTTTATTAAACCGAGAAAACACTTGTACTCTTTACATATTTTTAAGCCAATAGCTTTGTACGCGCTAATGGCCACTTTATTTTCTGTAATTACCTCTAAGGCAATTCGCTCAATCCCTCTTTCCTTTAAATTTACTAAGGCAGTTTGGTAAATGGTGTTAATTACCCGTTTCCCCCTATAGGCTGGCAACACTCCCGTACCCACGTTAAAAGCAGTAAACATGCCGTTTCTAGTATCGATGGCATGAATAATAAATCCAATTAACTTCCCTTCGTCAAACATGCCATATGAGGCTGAAAAATCGACCATAGCAGCTTTCCACCGTTTCCGATAATATTGGGTGTCGGTGGGCATTTTAACATAGTAATTCTCAAATGCTTTTAAAAAACAATCCAACAATTCGTCAAAAGGTGTGTCTTGTAAATGCTGTACTTTCATAAAAAATCATTTTTTTTAGTCATCCTCATTGTCAGGGTGAGTAGCCTGTATTGATGATTGTCAAGCATCAATAGCCCCCCCTTTAGTTAAAATGCAAGAATCTATGGACTTTGCGTTTTGAGGTACTCCCATTCTAAAAACCCAATATGCAATATTAAAGGACCTATGAATTTTTAGCACCCGCTTTAATGGGTGTATTGGTAGCAGTTTCATAAGCATAATCAACGATAGTTAAAAACTCAGTATTTTTATCAAAGGCTAAACGCACCCACCCAAAATATACTTGCCCGCTTCTTTTGTTCTGTATACCCACAATTTGTTGTGAAGCTGCCCAATTACCTTCATAAAAAATGGTGCCATTCACTAAAGTATTTCGAATTACCAAAGCTCCATGATCAGCAGTCCATCGTTCATCATTTGCTATTTCAAAATCTATGTTTGCTCCAACAGTTTCTGCAACTAACAATCCCATATTCAAGAAATTTTCATTTATTGCTGGTCCAGATTTTACTAAATTAGCACCGATAGGGTTTATACCGGCATATAGCCGATCCCCCATATTATTGGCAGTAAGTTCCATAAATATGGTAAAATCCATTTCCCCGTCACCCGATATATCGAGGGTAAGGGGAAGAGAGTCTGATAATTTTAAACCTCGTCCGTCTACCTTATATATTAATGTATTCATATGTAAGGGAGCATCATCATCATCATCTTTACAGGAAGAAAAAAACATACAACCTACGGCCACTATAACAAAAAAATAATTTGTGTTTTTCATAAATTTCAATTAGTTATCGTTAAATCATAAGACTTTACATATTTTTATCTAAGTTCACTTACTAACCCTTAGTGGACTTACCATTCATTATTGCAATTGTATATTTTTCATTTTAGTTTATTTTTCTAACATTATCACATCTAAAAACTATCCACTATTCTTTTTGCCTGCAATAAATGTCGTTCGTTGTGATTAATAAGAAACCTAAATGTATCTCCTAATTTTAATTTTATCAATATGGAAATGCTTATCGCTGTCTTCGTTTTGTTCAAATCTATTTTTCTAGATTTATCCAGAAGGTTCAATAATGCTTCCTGTTGCGAAATAAAACGTTCAATTGTTGTCTTGTCTAATTTGCTACCTATCGGGTTTTTATCCCTAAATGTTTTCATTTTATTTAATTTCTCCTTTGGCAACATGCTATTTGCGAAGTAATTACCTAAAACTCCAGCTTTAAAACAGTCTTTGGTAACCGTTGTTGAGCTTTCAATCCTTTTCTTTATTTCTGGTATATAAAAATCCCCATAAAGGTTTAAATGCTCCAAACATTCTAAAATACTCCAACTATCTTTTTTAGCTCGCCAATTCAACTTGTGGTTTGAGAGTTTGCTAAATGTTTCTGCTTGGTTCATATTTAACCGAGTTCTTTCTACCAAATCCTGTATTAATTTTTCCGATGCTATTATCATTGTTTTTTTTGACAAAATTCGAGATTACACATCACTAAAACATTGATTCAAAATAAGATTTTTTTGATTCTCGATAGTGTTTCTGGTGTCATTCTTAGGTAGGAAGCAATATATTTATTCGGAATTTCTTGAAATAATTGAGGGCTTCTTGCCAAAACTCTCTTATATCTTTCCAAAGGGGAGGACGTTAAAATATCGCGTTCTCTTTCCATTTGTTGAAATATTAAATCCTCAAGCATTTTTTGCCAATACCTCGTATTTTCTTCAGAACTTTCTATGAAGTTCATAAAGCTACTTTTACTAATTGCTTTTATTTCTGTTTTTTTAATGGCCTGTATATACAAATCTGAAGCTTTTTCGCTTATAAAAGAATCTAGAGATGCGATAAAATTGTTTTTGTAACCGAATCTAATTACATTTTCCTCAAATTCATCTAATACATATATTCTCAAACTTCCACTAATAATAAAGTAAATATTAGTGTCAATACTCCCTTTAACCTTTAAAAATTCTTTACGCTTTAAATGGAAGTGATTGTCCCATAAATTCAGGGAGTCTATTTTTTCCATAAAATTTAATAGAGCACTCATCTTTTAGTTTAGGTATTTAAATGTATTTCAATAAATTTTACATCATTATTAGCGGTTAAACAAAATATTTCAGAATAGTTGTTAGTTATATTCAAATTTAAATTGTTACAATATTTTAAATATAATCTGACGTCCTTATCCACTATTACAATTGATGGGATTAGTATCTTTGCAGCATAAGCTTTAGGGTTAAATTTTTGAAATGTCAACTTGTAAAAAAATTATTCTTTTATCAACGGTTTTATTGTCTATACAATTTGTTACTGCCCAAATAGTATTGCAAAAGAAAATGGATAGTTTGGAGGTTGTTCTTTTTTCTTTAAACAAGAAAGACACCTTACAAATAGTGAAATTGGGAGATCATATTTTGGAAAAAACATCTTCTGAAAAACAGCGATTTAGAGTATTTCAAAAGCTTTCTGAATCCTATTTTCTAACTAACAAAGAACTGAGGTAAAAAACAACATTTTTCTCCATTAAATTTCGACATTATTATTTAGGCTTACAAATTGACAGAATAGATCTGTAAGCTATTTTTTTGTTTGGATCCCAATTATTTTACCGCA
>Ga0209344_10001509_pt1 | contig 29876 bp, 36 predicted proteins | sample Cruoilmetagenom6_FD_187293 | JGI IMG/M metagenome (GOLD analysis project Ga0209344, IMG submission 187293) | Oil polluted marine microbial communities from Coal Oil Point, Santa Barbara, California, USA - Santa Barbara Oil Seep Sample 6 (SPAdes)... | ecosystem: Environmental > Aquatic > Marine... | reverse complement strand
TCTCAGCCCGGCCCGTTTCGTTGCGGTTTCCGGCATCCTGTCGCAAGAACTCGCCAGCCTCAGCCTGACCAGGGACACCGCGAAACACGCGCTCCTGTTCGCTCGTGCCAGCCTTGCGGCGGAAGATTATGAAGGCATGCTGTTATGGACGCTCGTCCCCACGCTCGACGAAGCGCCCGATACGCGCGCGTTCGACTTCGCCTATATCCACGCGCTGGCCGTCCTGTCCGGCATTGGCGACGCAGCGCAGATCGGCGAAACGCTCGTGGCTGAAGCGACCGGCAAGGATGACCGCCAGGCCGCGGCCCGCCTGTTCGCGCTCTGGACGATGACCGGCATCACGCCGCCCCCGTCGGCCCGCGCCCTGATGGCCAGTGACAGTGAGGCACCCGGCAAGACGACCACACCGGGCGCCGTACTCGCCATCCTGGCCAATGCCGAAGCCGGTGCGGCCGGAGAGGCCATTCTCGCCACCATCGCGCTCGTCAATGGCGATCCGTCAAAGCGCGATGCCGCCGACCTCGCTCTTGTCGGGCGGGCCTTGAATGCGATGGGTGCAAAGGATGCCGCCTCCGCGCTTGCGCTTGAGGCAACCGGGTACTGGCAGGCCGCGAAATAGGGCTCAGCCGAGCCCTTCGAACAAGACGGTCGAGACATAGCGCTCGGCAAAGGACGGGATGATCACGACAATCGTCTTGCCGGCCATTTCGGGTCGCCTGGCCACATCAAGGCCTGCCGCCAGCGCCGCGCCGGACGAGATGCCGACCGGAATGCCTTCGCTCCGCGCCAGGCGTCTTGCATGCGCAACCGCGTCCCGATTCGCCACTTTGACCACGCCGTCCATCAGGCTGGGATCCATATTGCCCGGAACGAAGCCGGGGCCGATGCCCTGGATGGCGTGAGGGCCGGGCTCGCCGCCCGACAGGACCGGACTCGCCTCCGGTTCGACCGCGAACATTTTAACCGCGGGCTTCTTCGCCTTCAGGACACGCGCCGTGCCCGTGAACGTGCCGCCGGTGCCGACACCGGCCACGACGGCATCAACTGCGCCGCCCGTGTCGCGCCAGATTTCCTCGGCAGTGGTCGCCTGGTGGATCGCCGGATTGGCGGGATTGTCGAACTGGCTCGGCATGACGGCACCGGGAATCTCCGCGAGCAGCTCGGCCGCCTTGTCGAGGGTCCCCTTCAGGCCAAGCTCCTTGGGCGTCAGATGCAGTTCTGCACCCAGGATGGCGAGCATTTTCCGGCGCTCGATCGACATCGAATCCGGCATGGTCAGGATCAGGCGATAGCCGCGCGAAGCGGCCACCATGGCCAGGCCGATCCCCGTATTGCCCGATGTCGGCTCGACCAGCACGGCGCCGGGGCCGATCTTGCCGTCCTGTTCCATCTGCGTGATCATCCCGATGGCGATCCTGTCCTTGACGCTGGCGAGGGGATTGAAAAATTCGAGCTTCAGGAGCAGGTCGCTTTTCAGGCCTTCCTCAGCTGAGATGCGCGGTATCCGCACGATCGGCGTATTGCCCACGGTCTCGAGGATCGAGCCGTAAACCCGCCCGCGTCCCGGTGCATCCAGCGTGACGCCATTATAGTCGACAACTCCACCCATAGCTTTTTCCCATCCTGGCTGTTTGTGTTCGCCGCGCGTCGAGGCGCGCCACATAGAGGCGTCATTAACACAGGCAGGCTAGGCTTGTCCCATGTCAGACCGCGCCCGCATCGAAGCCTTCCTCGAAATGATGAGTGCCGAGCGCGGCGCCGCCGCCAATACGCTCGACGCCTATGCCCGCGACCTGCTCGACGCGTCCGAATTCTGCGCTGGCGATCTGTCCGGCGCCACGGGCCGCGACCTCGCCGCCTGGCAGGCCGACCTGTCGGCGCGCGGCATGGCCGCCTCCACCTCGGCCCGCAAGCTGTCCGCAGCACGGCGCTTCTTCCGCTTCCTGTTCGAGGAAGGCGACCGCAAGGACGATCCGACTGCCAGGATCGACGGTCCGAAAACCGCCCGCGAGGTGCCGGACGTGCTCTCACGCGAAGAACTCGGCCAGCTGATCAATGCCTGCGGCGACGACCTGCGCCTCAAATGCCTCGTCGAACTTCTCTACGGCGCCGGCCTGCGCGCATCCGAACTCGTGTCGCTCACCCTCGGCAGCCTGCCGCGCCGCAAGGGTGCGCGCTGGGTGACGCAGGACATCATCATTCGCGGCAAGGGCGGCAAGGAACGGCTCTGCCCGCTTGGCGGCCCGGCGCTCGCCGCGCTGTCAGACTGGCTCGCGGTACGCGAACACAGCCTCCCCGCCGGCAGCCTCGCCCGCGGCCGCGCCGAACCCTTCCTCTTCCCGTCGCGCGGCAAGCAGGGCCATCTCACCCGCCGCCGCCTCGGCCAGATGCTCGACACCCTCGCCCTCGCCGCCAATCTCGACCCCGCCCGGGTCCACCCGCATGCCCTGCGGCACGCCTACGCCACGCACCTGTTGCAAGGCGGCGCAGACCTCAGGAGCGTGCAGACCCTGCTCGGACATGCCGATATCGCGACGACCCAGATCTACACCCATGTCCTGACCGACGAACTCGCCGAACTGCTCGAAACCAGCCACCCGCTCGCCCGGCCTGGCTGATCGTGGAAAATAGGCCATTGCGATTCCGCGATAGCGAGACAATATCTCTGGAAATGCGATTTGGAGCTCACCCATGAACCGTTTCTTCAAGGCCCTTATTCCAACCCTGCTTCTGGCTGAACTCGCCCTCATCACCTCGGCCACCGCCGTCTGGGCGCTGCTCTCGGAATTGCATGCGGGCAAGTATATGATCATGGGCGCAGAAGCGGTTGACCTTGTCGCCTCGGCCGTTCTCGCCGTCATCATCTTCCGCCGCGCCTTCGATTCCGAAGCGCGGATGACGCAAATCCCCGTCGAAAACGACTAAAGGCCCGGCTGCAGCGCGCAGCCAGGCTCTTTTCGTCATGATTCTGCGGCGCGTTACGCGACAGCAGAACCGCCGCGCGAGTTCACCCAGAAAGCGTGAATCACGCCGGGCAACCAGCCGATCAGCGTCAACACGACATTGATCAGGAATTGCCCGCCAATGCCCTCTTTCATCGCGACAGCGACGGGCGGCAGGAAGATGGTCAGCAGGATCGTAAGCAGGGACATGGTGTTTTCCTTTGTCTTGGGTTCAGCCGACCAACGGGCGGGCTGCGGCTTTGTTCCTGTTTGACGCAGTGCACCATCAGCCTTAGGCCTGTGGCGGATGAGGAGACACACATGAGCGAGAAGACCCCCCGGAATTTTTTCAAGCCATTGGCCATTGGCGCACCGAACCCGATGCTGGAGCTGCCGACCCGCCTGGAGCGGATGATCCATTTCGTACCGGGGCATAATGAAAAGGTCCGGTCCAAGACACCTGCCATGGCCGCCAAATCAGACGTCATTCTCGCCAATCTCGAAGACGCCATTCCAGCCGACGCCAAGGATGCCGCCCGCGCAGGCGCCATCGAAATGGCAAGCATGTATGACTGGCAGGGCACCGGCACCGGCTTCTGGAGCCGCGTCAATCCGCTGAACTCGCCCTGGTTCCAGGACGATGTGTCCGAACTCGTCCTCAAGGCCGGCCACCAGCTCGACGTGATCATGCTGCCCAAGGTCGAAGGTCCGTGGGACATCCATTTCGCCGACCAGTATGTTGCCCAGCTCGAAGCCAAGGCCGGCCTCACCCGCCCCATCCTGTTCCACGCTATCCTCGAAACCGCGCAGGGCATGGCCCGCGTCGAGGAAATCGCGCTCGCCTCCCCCCGCATGCAGGGCATCAGCCTCGGCCCGGCAGACCTTGCCGCTGACCGCAAAATGAAGACGACCCGTGTCGGCGGTGGCCACCCCTTCTATCGCGTACTCGAAGACCCGCACGCCGATGACAGCGCCCGCGCCAGCGTCCAGCAGGATCTCTGGCATTACACGATCGCCCGCATGGTCGACGCCTGCCGCATGGCCGGGATCAATGCCTTCTACGGTCCGTTCGGCGACATTTCCGATCTCGACGCCTGCGAGCAGCAATTCCGCAACGCCTTCCTGCTCGGCTGCTCCGGTGCGTGGAGCCTCCACCCGAACCAGATCGACATTGCCAAGCGCGTGTTCAGCCCGGCCCCGGATGAAGTGAAGTTCGCCCGGCGCATCCTCGAAGCCATGCCCGACGGCACCGGCGTCGCCATGCTAGACGGCAAGATGCAGGACGATGCCACCTGGAAACAGGCCAAGGTGATTGCCGATCTCGCCGACCTCGTCGCCTCGAAAGACCCGGACCTGGCCGCCGCCTATAACGGGTGAAGTCGTTAGACGTACCAAAGTCTTGGCTTGATCTGCTTGATGGCGAAAATGTTATATGATAACAAATTGTATGCTGCGCATCGCTACGCCACTATTCATGCTCGTTCTTTTGGCTTCATGTGCGTCGAACTCGGTGGAGCCAAAAGATCCGTCAGTACCCAACAGCGTCGGGGAGGCTCACGCAACTCCATCCGATGAGTGGCATATCGTCCGCACACATTTAGCTCAACAGCAGATACTGACCGCGCGCCGGAAGGCGCGGGACGCGCGCAATGCGATACTGCACTCGGAATTTTACAGCGGCCTCATTGCAGAGCGACACGCTACTCAGGAAGCTAGCGCCTTTGCAACCGAACTGGCAAAGGAATTACCTCCGGCATACCAAGAGGTCACGCCACCCGATTTCTCAGCCATTCCTCGCGACGGACAGTGCGTGGCCTGTAATATTTTGTTCGACGTTACGCCCGCCGGAGTACCAGTAAATATACTCGCCATGTGTACCGCTCCTGAGTTCAACCCAATTGCATACGATGCAATTGCTCATGCCCGCTTCGCGGCACGCATAAGGCGGGCTAAGGCCGTAAAGCGCCTCAACGTCGTCTACCCAATAGAAACTGGCCTTTGCGATTAGACGATACTATCTCGCCCATCATGCACGTCGCCGACAACGAGTAATTTCCGCTTAACGTGTCGCATTCGCGTGATAACCTCGCCGCAAATGGCGCGGGATACGTATGGGCGTCCAGAAACCAAAAAGGGAAATGCCGGATGATGAAATCAAACCTTTTGCTCGCCGCCGCGATCATGTTCGCAGGCTCCGCTCTGGCCGATGAGGTCTGGACGTCCCAGATCGGCGACGTGGTCTATGAGCGCGACCTGCCGACCGGAGAGGCCGTTCTGTCCTATCCCACAGCCGAAACGGACGCGCGCGGCCTCGCCTACATTGAAGGCCTCGCGCAAACCTATGAAGGCCGTGGCGCGTTCGAAGGCGTCTGGATCGAAGACGACCTGCCACCGGCCGACGCCTGCAGCGTGTCGATTTCCGATCCCGAAACCGGCGCAGCCCGGAATAATTGGGGCCGTCTCGAACTCGTCTTCACCGAACCGGATTTCCCGGGCGGCTGGGTCGCCATTCGCGGCGACTGTTTCAACCAGCCTGACAGCTACCTGATCGGCAAGCCCGTCGTCGCGGAGGACGCACAATGATCGCACTCACCGGACACTCACCCAACCTCCAGCGCTGGTTCGACTGGATGGAAGGCAGCCATGATGCCGCCGGCCTTGCAGACCAGCTCGCCGAGCATGTCGTCTTCCGCAGTCCTGTCGTGCACACGCCGCAGGAAGGCAAGGCGATCACCATGGCCTACCTCTCGGCAGCCGGTGAAACCCTCGGCGGCGACACATTCCAGTACACGCGCATCTTCGATTGCAGCGACAAGGCCGTGCTCGAATTCGAATGCGTGATGGACGGCATCCAGGTGAACGGTATCGACATGATCGAATGGGACGATCAGGGCAAGATCACAGACTTCAAGGTCATGGTCCGTCCCCTGAAGGGCATGCAGGTCGTCCACGCAGCGATGGGCGCCATGCTTGCGAAGATGAAGGGCGGTGCATGATCACCGAGCCGCCGACCCTGGTGACGGAACGCCTGATCCTGCGGCCACAACAGGCCAGCGACTATGAGTCCTGCGTGGCCATGTGGAATGATGAAGAAGTCGTCCGGCATATCGGCGGCGCGACCCGTCCGGCCCAGGATGTCTGGTTCAATCTCGCCCGCTCACGCGGTATGTGGCCGCTGATCGGTTATGGCTACTGGGTCGCCGTGGAAAAGGGATCACAGCGCTTCATCGGCGAGGTCGGCTTCTCGGATTTCAAGCGTGGCATGAATCCCGACCTGTCGGCGGCGCCCGAGGCCGGCTGGGCCTTCAATCGCGACTCCTGGGGCAAGGGCTATGCCAGCGAAGCTGTTGGCGCGATCCATGACTGGCTCGATGAAAATCGTCCGGGTCCGTCGAACTGCATCATCGACGCGGGTAATCTTGCCTCCCGCCGCGTCGCCGAAAAATCCGGCTACGCCTTCTGGTGCGAAGCGCTCTACCGCGACAAGCCGGTCAATGTCTTCCGCCGCGACGGCGCTGCGGCGGCCTAGCTCGCCTGACGCGAATCAAGCGGCAGCGGCGCGGCCCTGAACGCACGCAGGAAATCCAGGAATGCGCCATGTGGCAGGCCGGGGCTGTACAGGAAACCCTGCCCCATCGTGCAGCCGCGCCGGCGCAGGAAGTCTGCCTGCCGTTCCGTTTCCACGCCTTCGGCCACTGTCTGCAGGCCGAGTGTCTCGGCCATGGCGAGGATCATCTCGACAATCGCCGGGGCCTGCTTGTCGCCTTCGAGGGCGGACACGAACTGGCGGTCGATCTTGAAAATGTCGAATGGCAGCTGGGTCAGCATTGACAGGTTGGAATGTCCGGTTCCGAAATCGTCGATCGCCAGTTTCATGCCCATCATCCGCAGCGGCCCCATGACCTCCGCCACTTTTGCCGGGTTCTCAACCGCCATGCTTTCGGTGATCTCGAGTTCCAGCCGGTTCGGGTGAAGGCCGGTCCGCTTCAGCACGTCCATCACCGTATCGGTCAGGTTGCCCTGCTCGAACTGGCGGGGCGAGACATTGACTGCCACCGACACGTCGAGACCTTCGCGCATCCAGATCCGCGCAGACTGGCAGGCCGCTTCGAGTATCTGTTCGCCGATCTGGTTGATCAGGCCGGTTTCCTCCGCCAGCGGAATGAAGGCCGCAGGGGAAATGATCTTGCCATTGTGCCGGCGCCAGCGGGCCAGGGCTTCCGCGCCGACAATCTTGCCGGTCTGGAAATTGACCTTTGGCTGGAACACGGCCTTGAACTCGCGGTTCGCGACGGCTTCGCGCAATTCGTCTTCCAGCTTGTATTTGCCGCGGGCCACGCGCGTCAGGCGCGGCGTGAAGAAGCGGAAGCCCGACGTGGCTTCGTCGCGCACGAGACGCAGGGCCAGTTCGGCATGCCGGAACAGCTTCTGGGAACTGTCGGCATCTTCCGGCGCCATCACGATCCCGCCGGAAATGCCGAGCGTGACCGATTGGCCGTTCAGTTCGAAGGGCGCTGCAAAGGCCTGGCGGATGGCCCGGGCAATGGTCGCCACATGTTCACGGCTGACGGCATTGGGCATATAGACGCCGAACTCATCGGCCTGCAGGGCCGCAATCGTCGCGTCGCGCAGGGCGGCGCCTGCGGGGCCGGATATTGCCCCAAGTTCGGTTTTCAGCCGCTGGCCCGCCTGGGCGAGCAGGGCTTCGCTCGCATAGCTGCCCAGCTGTTCGGAGGCGCGCGTGAACCGGTCGAGATCGAGCATGATCAGGGCAGCAGGCGCTTCGAATGTGGCCTGCATCAACGACTCGGTGATCGCCTTGTCGATCGCGATCATGTTCGACAGTCCGGTCCGCGGGTCGATAAACGCCGTTGCACGCAACAGGGCATTTTCCCGGCGCAGCTTGCCGATCGTGCGCGTGACGCCGACGCGCAGGCGGCGAAGCTCGGCGAAGTGCATGTCGGCCAGCGACGCCGTGTCATCCAGTTGCGCATTCAGCAGGTAGTCGTTGAACCGGCCCAGCGACCGGCGAAAATGGTTGGCCGAGGCATAGGATACGCCTGCCGCCAGCATGGTCGCCGCTGTCATCAGTAGCAGCAACAGGGGAATAGGAACCGCCGTATCGAACGGCGCAAATCCCAGCTCGATAACCCGGTAGGCCTGTGCCACCGAGATCAGGACAAGAAAGACCAACGCTGCCAGCGCACCAGCAACCACGCCCGCAAACGCGGAAATGGTCATCCTGCCGAAAATCCGACCCAGCTGTCTGTTCTTTTTCAAGCGCCGATTCGCCTTCTTTTGGCCAGTTGCGACCGTTCCTGAACAGACATTCAGTGAATATGTTTAGAATTCAGTGAACAAAACGCGCTAGCTGTCGGGAATACAGCGCACTATATGGTTCCAGATGATTAAACACCGCACCGCCACCGTCGACCGCAAGACGAAGGAAACCGATATTTCGGTCACCCTCGACCTTGATGGCACCGGCAAGTCCGATATCGAAACCGGTATCGGCTTCTTCGATCACATGCTCGAAAGCTTCTCCAAGCATTCCGCCATCGACCTCACGGTCCGTTGCAAGGGCGACCTGCACATCGACATGCACCATTCTGTCGAGGATACAGGCATTGTCATCGGCCAGGCCATTCTCAAGGCGCTCGGCGACTTTGCCGGCATCACGCGCTTCGGCCACGCCTATATCCCGATGGACGAGACGCTGAGCCGCGCCAGCCTCGACCTGTGCAAGCGTCCCTACCTCATCTGGAAGGTCAATTTCGTCCGCGACAAGGTCGGCGAGATGGATACCGAACTGTTCAAGGAATTCTTCCACGCCCTCGCGGGCAATGGCGGCATGTGCCTGCACGTGGAGAATCTCTACGGCGAGAACAGCCACCACATCATCGAGAGCTGTTACAAGGCGACCGCCCGCGCATTGCGGACGGCCGTTGAAATCGATCCCAAGCTCGGCGGCAAGCCGGCTTCGACCAAGGGCAGCCTCTAGGCGGCGGCTTCCATCGCCATTTCGATCAGGTTTGCCGGATAGGGCCGCTCATAGGCCGTGATGCCGAATTGTGCGCGCACCTCTTCCAGCGTGCCGGTCCAGACGCTCTCCCAGTCAATCGTGATCATCGGCGGCGTATGGCGGCCGTGCACCCAGGCGCTGGTAATCGTGTCCATCAGGATCGGATAGGCCATCGCATCGCCCTGCGCCCCGATAACAGCCGTGACCGCCAGGAACTGGGCCGAATAATTGTGCCCGAACTGCGACATCTGGAAGGCCGAGATCGCAATCTCGTGCAGCGAGGTCGTCTCGTACCCGCCAACCAGGTGCCACAGGTCATGCGCCTGCAGCATGCGCGTGTTGAGATAGTCGAGCGGTGACGGCAGCGACGACAGGCCGATCGCGTCCCGGTCGAGCACTTCCAGGTCGAATGAATTGTCGACAATCACGTTATGGAACAGGCGGCCCACGGAATTTTCCGGGCACGCGCCCAGTTCTTCCAGCGTGTGCCGGCGCGGCAGGGGCAATTTCGCGATCTCCGACACGCCTTCATAGGTGAACGAGGTCTTGACCACGCGGTCCTGGAACGCGTCATCCAGTTCCTTGCCAAGCTGCGCCGTGCGCGAGGTGATCGCCAGCGCATCGAGCTTTCCGGCCGCACCATCTTCGGCAATCGCCCAGAACGCGTTCCAGAGCGTGTCCGGCGCCGCCATGGCAGGTGCATTGAGTGTCGGGATCGGCGCTTCGCCGACAGCCTCGCCGATCCAGCCTTCCGCCAGCGCATCATAGATCTCGCCGACACGGTCCGGCGCCAGGAAGGCCGCATGCGCCAGCCGCGCGGCCAGTTTCATGCGCAATTCATGGCTCGACGTGCCGTTCGACGCCTTTGCCTCGGCCGCCAGCCGCGTCACGTCCGCGACATCCGGAGCCACGGCCACTTCGCGTTCGAACAATTCTCTATTGTCACTGATATTCATTATATCATCCTAGGTAACTCTATACGCATAGTGTTACCATGCGATTGCGGCGCAATGCAAGTGAAACAGCCTTTCGGTTTGCGCATCGGGGCGCTAAGAGCGGCCCATGAACTCGGTCGCTCTCATCGATTATGGCTCCGGCAACGTCCATTCCGCCGCCGGTGCGCTGAACGAGGCCGCCCGCCGGGCCGGTCTCGCCATCCGCGTCGACATCACCGCCGACCCCGCCGCCATCGCCGATGCCGCCCGAATCCTCCTGCCCGGCGTTGGCCATTATGCCGATTGCGCCGCCAATCTGCGCGCCCGCCCCGGCCTCGTCGCCGCGCTCGAATCCGCCGTCCTCACCCGCAAGACCCCCTTTCTCGGCATCTGCGTCGGCATGCAGCTGCTCGCCGATACCGGCCGGGAAGACGGCGACACGCCCGGCCTCGGTTGGATCCCCGGAATCGTCGACCACATCGCCCCCGGCCCCGGCCTGCGCGTGCCGCATGTCGGCTGGAACGGCCTCGCCATCGCCCGTCCCCATGCCCTGCTCACCGGCCTCGGACCGGACCCGCACGCCTATTTCACCCATTCCTACGCCTTCACGCCGCAGGACCCGGCCGATATCGCCGCCACCACAGACTATGGCGCCCCGTTCACCAGCGCGGTCGCCCGCGGCAATATCTTCGGCACCCAGTTCCACCCCGAAATGAGCCAGCGCGTCGGCCTGCAACTGCTCGCCAACTTCCTGCAATGGGCGCCATGAAAGGCTCATCCTGAGCGAAGTCGAAGGACGAGCCGGACGCCCGCCCCCATCCTTCGACTTCGCTCAGGATGAGCGCTAAGGAAACAAAATGACTCTGCCTGCCTTCACCCTCTACCCCGCCATCGACCTGAAAGACGGCCAGTGCGTGCGCCTCCTGCGCGGCGAGATGGATGCGGCCACCGTGTTCAATGACAGCCCCGCCGACCAGGCCGCCGCCTTCCACGCCGTCGGCTTCAGCCATCTCCACGTCGTCGACCTCAACGGCGCCTTTGCCGGCCAGTCGGCCAATGGCGACGCGGTGAAAGCCATCCTCGCGGCCACGCCCGCCCCGGTCCAGCTTGGCGGCGGCATCCGCACCCGCGCCCAGATCGACGCCTGGCTCGAGGCCGGTGTCTCCCGCGTCATCCTCGGCACCGCCGCCCTGCGCGATCCGGGCCTCGTCAAATCCGCCGCCCGCGACCTGCCGGGCCGTGTGATTGTAGGCATAGATGCGGTTAACGGCATGGTCGCCGTCGAGGGCTGGGCCGAGACCAGCGACATGAAAGCCGTCGACCTCGCAAAGGCCTTCGAGGGCTGCGGCGTCGCCGCCATCATCGCGACAGACATTGGCCGCGACGGCCTCAAGACCGGCGTCAATGTCGCCTTCACCAGCATGCTCGCCAATGCCGTCACCATCCCGATCATCGCCAGCGGCGGCGTCGCCAGCACAGCCGACATCACGCAGCTTCGCGCCGCGCCCGGCACGCCCGTCTCCGGCACCATCCTCGGCCGCGCGCTCTATGATGGCGACATCATCCCCGCCGAAGCCATCGCCGCCACCACCGCCTGAACCTGCCCCCCGGCACGCGAATGTGCTAGTCTGGTTTCGTGTGTAGAGTGAAGGGCCGACATGTGAGCAGACAAGCGCCCCTTCTCGTTGCCTTGGCCGCCCTCGCCGCCTGCGCCAGTCCGCCCGCCCAGCCACGCCATGTCATCGCTGTCGGCAGCACGCTGCCATCAGACCTCGACACCTGCATCAATGCCGCCTTCACCAGCATGGCGGGCGGCTGGCACATGCGCTTCACGGTCAGCCTGCCGGACGGCACGGTCGCGGGCAGCGACGGCCATTTGCAGATCCAGCCGATAGCCGGCAATCGCTGGATCATCCTGCGGCCCGACGCCACCGGCGCCTTCGCGCCGTTCAGCGAGATCACCAATTACGGCCAGGGCCAGCTGGAATCGATCCGCCTCGACGCCGCCGCCACCACGATCTTCCAGGAGCGCTACACCGACTGCCACCCGCCCGACGCCAGCGGCCGCTTCAAATATGTCTCGACGCTCGACCAGGCCCTGCCCGACGGCACGCACATGCACGTCACCCGCACCGGCTGGGGCTCGGCCGACTATCATTATTCCGTAGACGTCATGGAAGGCGACACCAACCCCGCGCTCTACGCCCTCCGCACCCGCACAGGCGAACGGGAATCCCCGCCGCCAGAATAAGCCGTCAGGGGTGAGGGGCTGCGCAGGGACCAGGAATCGATCCACTGGATCGATTCCCCCGCAGCAGGCCTTGAGCGCAAGCGAAAGGCAATCGCTGAAATAAGCCCCCTCTCCCTCTTGGGGAGAGGGGGTTGGGGGTGAGGGGCAACCCAACTCTCAACAAAAACGACCATCTCAGCGACGCAACGAAACCGTGCGCCGCCACAAACACCGCACCCGCTGAGACGCCATGTCCCCTCATCCCCAACCCTTCTCCCCAGGGAGAAGGGGGCGAGAAAGGCACCCCACCAAGGCCCACCCTGAGCGAAGTCGAAGGACTGCGCAGGGATCAGGAATCGATCCAGTGGATCGATTCCCCCGGAGCAGGCCTTGAGCGCTAGCGAAAGGCAATCGCTGAAATAAGCCCCCTCTCCCTCTCCGGGAGAGGGGGTTGGGGGTGAGGGGCAACCAAGCTCTCAACAATAACGACTGTCTCAGCGACGCAACGAAACCGCGCGCCGCCACAAACACCGCACCCGCTGAGACGCCATGTCCCCTCATCCCCAACCCTTCTCCCCAGGGAGAAGGGGGCAACTCAAACCTTCGTCGACAATGGCTTCCGCAAATGCCGCCGCGTCCGCAGCGCATGCGCCATATCGCTTTCCGGCGCATCGGGCGGTGTCTCGGTTTCGTGCAGCGGCGCCAGTTTCGCGGCGCGCCGGCTCAATGCCTCGGCGGCGGCTTTCTGGACCGCCTCAGCGGCCCTGATCTCGGTAATCCTGAGGTCCATCACATGTCTCCTCTACGCTTGAATCCTCGCGCAGCACGGAGCCGCGTTTGGCCATAATATAGCAGAAACGGGCCGGTTTTTCCATGAAAGGTCGGTTAGGCGAGGATCGACCCAGACAGCCGACTAGGAGGAAGTGAGATTCGCAAGGCTTTTGAGAGCACTCTTTATTGTCTGGGTATTGCGAGTAGCAATCCCATTCGCGAGAGTTTGCCAATCATCCTTAGCTTCTTTGAATGCACCTTCTTTGTTCAGATCAGTGATCAGATCACCAAGCTCCCAGTTTGGCAGCCAAACTGACCTCGGAGTATAATTTTTAAGTTTTCTGATTTTTGCAGTGAGCGTGTCTTTTGATTCACCGACCTTTGTAGGAATTGGACCTTGAGCAATTTCGAGCAACTTGCTTTTCACCTTCTCAATGTTCGCGAAATCGTCGTCGCTAAATGTAGACGGGCGCCGTCTACCGCTCACAAATTGATTCCTCGGACGCTCCGCCCATGGTGTTGCGATACTTGTTTTCTCAATGTTCGCTCGTACATTTTTCAGTTCGTCAAACAAACTATCCAGCTCGGCGGATTGTCTCTTGGCTTCTTCCTCTGCGGCAGTTCCCGAAACAAACGCAAAAGTCCGTTTCGACTGTAAGTATCTCCAGTTTTGAGCAAACGAAAAAAGAATCGGTGTGATTCCGAGTATCGCAAATGCATTCGAAAAGTCCGAGCTGAGAACCAGCCAAGCGAGTTTCCGAGCCACATCGAGTTTGACCCAAAGAAACTTGTCGTTGGAATCGAGGTTTAAGAAAAAACATGAGCCATCGCAAAAAAGCAGCACACTCACACTTAAGATTGCGGATATGGCACAGACCGATCCAGATATTAGCCAAGCCCTTTTCGGGGGTTCTTTAAATTTACTTAGAGTGGAAATTTTTGCCTTGTGCTCTTCCGCTTTGCCTTCTCCCGTTAGCAGCAATCTTTGCAGTTGCTGGATGTGTTCTGACTGACGTTCGTAGGCCAGTGCCTTGCTGCCATGTCGCATTGCAAATGAAACTGCGGAGCCGACGCCTAGAAAAAAGATAACCAGCCACAACCATCTTTCCCACCAACCTGCCTTCTCCCACTCCTCATCGTTTCCCCCAAGAGCACCATTTTTGCCCGCGCCCGTAGATTCTTTCGCGGTAGAAGTGGCTGCAGCCGAATCTAATTGTGAGGCTCTTACGCACGCGAGTCGGTCTTGCACTTCAGCGTCGCGACCAATTGGAATCGATTCGACGTTAATATTGTCGAGAGGCAGGTATTGTCGGGCAACCGCGCAGATATCAGCTCCGCAGTTCGGTGACTGCACTTCATCACTGAGGATATATATGTCGGCTGGTCGGCTGCCCGCGTCCAATATGGCAGATTCCAATGCCGCTCCCAGCGGTGTGTAGTCGTCACCATATTTTGGAAACTCTCGGACAGTCTCAGAAGCCGGAACCGGCTGAGCGATATCTATAGAATGCCAACATAGATCACGGTTCTCTGCGCGAAAGTAGGTTCTTGAAATCAAAGCGTTTGGGTCTATTTCCTGAATCTCGTCCAGCCTTTTGCGCACTGCAGACTCAGCTTCGTCCGCCTTGCGGTCTTTGGCCATGGAGCCGCTGGCATCGATCAGAAAGTACGTCACTCGCCCATCCGTCTCGGCAGCCTGTTGGGCTTGAGACGGAGGAAACATCATCGCCGCAAAAGCCAGCAAGGTGATCGCCCTACGCATCTCCGACTCCAATCTTGATCGAGTATAGTCTCATGTTTCCCATATGTTCCAGTCAGGACTCTACGATTCCCCGAATCGTTCAAGTTGTTTTTTACACCCCTCAATCACCCTAAGCGCGATCCAATCGGTGGGCGTTCGTGACCTCCCGCTCTCACCCCCTTCCCCCGCTCCCCCTTCCCCGCTACACGCTCCCCATGCTCAAGACCCGCATCATTCCCTGTCTCGACGTGAAGGACGGGCGCACCGTGAAGGGCGTCAATTTTGTCGACCTGCGCGATGCGGGCGACCCCGTGGCGCTGGCCCGCGCCTATGATGCACAGGGCGCCGACGAACTCTGCTTCCTCGACATTACTGCCAGCCATGAAGGGCGCGGCACGATGCTGGATATCGTCACGCGCACGGCAGAGGCCTGTTTCATGCCGCTCACCGTCGGCGGCGGCGTGCGCAGCGCGGATGACCTGGTCGCCCTGCTGAAAGCGGGCGCCGACAAGGTCGCGATCAATTCCGCCGCCGTGGCCGACCCGTCCCTCATCAGCCGCTGCGCCGCCAAGGCCGGGCGCCAGTGCGTCGTCGTCGCCATCGACGCGCGCCGCACAGGCGACCATTGGGCAATCTTCACCCATGGCGGGCGCGACGCCACCGGCATCGACGCGGTGGACTATGCGATAGAGGTCGAAAAGCGCGGCGCCGGCGAAATCCTGCTCACCAGCATGGACCGCGACGGCACCAAGTCCGGCTATGACCTGGCCCTGCTGAAAGCCATTTCCTCCGCCGTGAACATTCCCGTCATCGCGTCCGGCGGCGCAGGCCATGTCGATGACCTCGCCCCCGCCATTCTCGAAGGCGGCGCCAGCGCCGTCCTCGCCGCCTCGATCTTCCATTTCGGCGAAGCCACGATTGCGGAGGCGCGCACCGCCCTCGCGGCGGCTGGCGCGCCGGTGCGCCCCTTGTGAACCCCTCACCTCCCACGCGCTGCGCGCGCGGGTCCCTCCTCTCCCAAAGGGAGAGGGGTCAAGGGGGCTTCCGGTCAAACCCCTCTCCCTCCGGGAGAGGAGGGGCCCATCGCAAAGCGATGGGAGGTGAGGGCTCATCGGGGATGACGCATCCCGAACTTCCGTCTAAACCCTCCCCAACAGGAGCGCCCCATGACCCGTCCCCCTCTCGGCCCCCTCGCCCGGCTCAGCGCCGCGCTGGACCACCTCGCCGCCACCATCGATGCCCGCGCCCTTGAAGGCGATGCCGGCACCAGCTGGACCGCCCGCCTGCTCGCCAAGGGGCCGGACGCCGTCGCCGCCAAGATCGCCGAGGAAGGCGCAGAACTGGCCGAGGCCGTGATCCGCGAATCCGATGACGATGTCGCGGCCGAGGCCGGCGACGTGATCTATCACCTGATGGTCGGCCTTCGCGCGCGCGGCGTCCCCCTCGACGCCCTCGCCGCAAAACTCGAAGCCCGCCAGGGCACGTCCGGCATTGCCGAAAAAGCGGCGCGCAAACCGGATTAGGCCCTCACCTCCCACGCGCTGCGCGCGCGGGTCCCTCCTCTCCCAAAGGGAGAGGGGTTAAGTGGTCCAGGGCCGTCAAACCCCTCTCCCTCCGGGAGAGGAGGGGCCCATCGCAAAGCGATGGGAGGTGAGGGCAAACCACCTCGCTCCACGGAAACATCCGGGCCCTCTCCGTGCCCCATCCGGGCATTGTCCGTGCAAGTATTCGTGCAAATTCCGGCTCGCCCTGCCCCGCCCAATCCCGGGGGAAAGGCGGCCCGGATTACATATCCTTCACAGGCTTCAGGCGGCGCTTGGTCTGGTGCGCGTCGGCCTTGTCGCCGGTCACTTTCTCGCCCTTCATGTAATGGCGCTGCCAGCGTTCCTTCATTGCCTTTTCCTCACCCGTCGCGAGGCGCGTATTGAAGTCGGACCGGCTCGCCACCCAGGCGTCATATTCCTTCACCAGCTCGGGATTCGTCTTCATCGATTTGCGTTCCGGCGTGATCTCTTCCAGCTTTTTATGCTCCATCAGCGTGATGAAGCAGAACGGCTCGCCCTTGCGGAAAATCACCTCTCCGGGCCGCGTCATCGCCCAGTTCATCGTGAACGGGAAAGGCAGCCAGTCGGTCTCGACCAGGCCCGTCAGCGGCGCAATGCCGTCGCGCGGCCAGTTCGGCGCGCCCGTCGCCCACACACCCCAGCCGGGCGGGGTGCGGAACAGGTGGCCGGTATGGAAGGTCACGATGCCGCGCATGAAATGGCTGTCGGCAAAGCTGGCAATCGCATTCGGGTCGCCGGTCGTCTTGAAGCTGATATCTTCCTTCAGCGGCCCGCCATTCCACGTGATCTTGATGTCCATCGGGCAGAGGATTTCCCACCCCGTCGAATTCGCCATGGTCAGCGGCAGGCAGCGATAGGGGTGGCGGTCCGGGAAGGCGTCCATCCATTCGCGCTGGCTGCGCCCCGGCACGATCTCGGGGGCAACATCATGTATCTTGTAACATTCGAGGCGCATGGGCGGCTTTCTCTTCTTGACGGCTGGCCTCTGACTTGGCCCAAAGACAGGCATGACTGCAAGCCCCGAAGACCTGTTCGCCTATCTCGATTCTCTCGCCATTGCGCACACCACGCACCGGCATCCGCCCGTGTTCACGGTGGAAGAAGGCCGCGACCTGAAGGCGTCAATGCCCGGCGGGCACACCAAGAACCTGTTCCTCAAGGACAAGGATGGCGCCTATGTGCTCATCTCCGCCGAGGCGCATACGCAGATCCGGCTGAACCAGCTGCACCGCCAGATCGGCACAAAGCGCCTCTCCTTCGGCTCGCCGGACGACCTGCTCGCCCTGCTCGGCGTCACGCCCGGTTCGGTCACCGCCTTTGCCCTGATGAATGACCGGGGGGCCAGGGTCCGATTCATCGTCGATGCGTCGCTGCAAGCCTGTGATCCGGTCAATTTCCACCCGCTCACCAACACCGCGACCACCGCCATTTCCCGCGCCGATTTCCGCCGCTTTGTCGAAGCGACCGGGCACAGGTTCGAAACGTTCGACTTTTCGGCCTGACCCGGAGGAATTTGCCGCCTGCTATGGCGCTGGCCGGGATTGTCGCTAGGCTCCGGCCATAACAGGCCCTTCGGGAGAGAGACATGAAACATCGCCGCCTCGGCAAGAGCGCCATCTACGTATCCGACATCTGCATGGGCACGATGACATTCGGGTCCCAGACCGACGAGAAAGAGGCCTTCCGCATTCTCGACGAATGCTATGATGCCGGCATCAATTTCTATGACGCGGCCGAGAACTATCCCGTGCCGCCGGATCCGAAATGGGCCGGCCGCACCGAAGAGATCGTCGGCAAATGGATGAAAACCAAGGACCGCGATTCCCTCATCATCGCGACGAAAGTGTCCGGACCGTCGCATGGCTGGATCAAGTCGTCCCAGCGCGCCGGCATGACCGCGATGGACCGCCACAACATCATCCGCGCCGTCGAAGCCAGCCTCGAACGCCTCGGGACAGACTATATCGACCTCTACCAGACCCACTGGCCCGATCACGGCACCGATTTCGACGAAACCATGGAAACCCTAAACGAACTCATCCACGCTGGCCTGGTGCGGATCATTGGCAGCAGCAATGAAAACGCCTGGGGCACGATGAAAAGCCTCGCGACCTCAGAACGTCTTGGAACGGCACGCTACCAGACGATCCAGAACAATTTCAGCCTCAACAACCGGCGCTTCGAGGACGAGCTGGCGAACATCTGCAAACGCGAGAATATCAGCCTGATCCCGTATTCGCCGATTGGCGGCGGCGTCCTGTCTGGCAAGTATAATGGCGGGGCGACACCGGAAGGCGCGCGCTTTTCCAGCTATATCAAGAAGGGCGGGCGCCACACGGTCATGGCCCAGCGTTTCGTCAACGAGAAATCCCTCGCCGCCACCGAACGCTACATGGCCATCGCGGCTGAGGCGGGCATGTCACCCGTCACGCTCGCCACGGCCTGGTCGAAACAGCATGACTTTGTCGCCTCCACCATTGTCGGTGTCACCCGGCAGGACCAGCTCGCCCCCATCCTCGCCGCCGCTGACCTCACGCTCTCCGACGAAGTGATGAAAGCCTGCGATGCCGTCTCGAAGGAAATCCTCTACCCGATGGGCTGAGGCGCGCTGCCTCAGTCGCCGGCGGGCGCACCCGTTGCCAACACTTCGCGCCGGCCGGCATGGTTCGGCGCGGAGACAATGCCTTCTTCCTCCAGCCGGTCGATCAGGCCCGCGGCCTTGTTGTAGCCCACCTTGAGCCGGCGCTGGAGGTAGGAGGTCGATGCCCGCTTGTCGCGCACGACAATGGCGATCGACTGGGCGAACAGGTCTTCGTCATCATCGCCTGTCGAAGTGCCGAGCATGGCGTCCATCACGGCCGATCCCGTCGAGCCGTCTTCCGGCGCCTCCAGGATATCCATGACATAGTCAGGCTCGCCCTGTTCTTTCAGCCAGTCCACCACCGACCCGACCTCCTCATCGGACACAAACGGGCCGTGCAGGCGCTGCGATTTCTTGCCGGGCGCCTGGTACAGAAGGTCGCCCATGCCCAGCAGTTGCTCTGCGCCCTGCTCGTTCAGGATCGTGCGCGAGTCGATCTTCGTCGTCACCATGTACGAAATCCGTGTCGGGAAGTTCGCCTTGATCGTGCCGGTGATGACGTCCACGGACGGACGCTGCGTTGCGGTGATCAGGTGAATGCCGGCGGCACGCGCCATCTGTGCCAGGCGCTGGACGCAGCCTTCGATCTCCTTGCCGGCCACCATCATCAGGTCCGCCATCTCGTCGATCACGACGACAATGTTCGGAATATGGTCAACCGGGAGGGTCTCCGTTTCATGGATCGGCTTGCCGCGCTCGTCATAGCCGGTCTGGACCTTGCGCACCATCTGCTCACCCGAGGCGCGGTACTTCGCGGCCTTGTCGTTGAAACCTGACAGGTTACGCACGCCCGCCTTCGACATCAGCTCATAGCGGCCTTCCATTTCGCGCACCGTCCACTGCAATGCATTCACGGCCTTTTTCGGATCGGTCACGACCGGCGCCAGGAGGTGCGGGATGCCTTCATAGATCGACAGTTCCAGCATCTTCGGGTCGATCATGATGAAGCGGCACTGCTCCGGCGTGTGGCGGTACAGCAGCGACAGGATCATCGCGTTGACGCCGACCGACTTGCCCGACCCGGTCGTACCGGCGATCAGGAGGTGAGGCATCTTGGACAGGTCGACAACGGTTGGCACGCCGCCAATATCCTCGCCCAGCGCCATCGGCAGGCTGGCCCGGGTCGCGACATAGGGCTCAGACTGCAGCAATGTACGCAGGTAGACCGTGTCGCGGTCATCGTTCGGCAATTCGATACCGATCGCATTCTTGCCGGGCACCACGGCCACACGGGCCGAGACGGCACTCATCGAGCGGGCGATATCGTCTGCCAGCGAGATCACGCGCGAAGACTTCACGCCCGGCGCCGGTTCCATTTCGAACAAGGTAATCACCGGGCCCGGACGCACTTCCTTGATCCGTCCACGAACGCCGAATTCCTTCAACACTTCAGACAGGCGCGCCGCCTTGGCGATCAGCGCTTCCTCATCAACCGTATCGCCGCGTTCTTCCGGCATTTGCAGCAGGTCGATCGACGGCAGCCGCGTCGCCTTGTTGCGGCGCTCTGTCTTGGTCACACGCGGCACCGGCGCCTTCGGGGCCGGCTTCGGGGCCTTGAAGCGCATGGTGCGAACGGGCACCTCGTCCGGCTCTTCGAGATCGTCTTCCTCTTCGTAGACGTCCTCGTCGTCGAATATCTCTTCCAGGTCTTCGTCATCCTCATCATAATCAACCGGCTTCTTCGGCTTCCCGAAGAAGCTGCGCGCTTCGCCGGAAAGTTCGTCATCTCCTTTCACCACACGCGCCCGGTCCGTGACGTCGGATGGGCGGCGTTTCGGCACCAGGAAGCGGCCAATAGATGCCAGCATGCCAGCCGCGCCCCTGGCCTTGCGCGCCGCCCGAATGCTCGACGTCGCCGCAGCCTCCTGCAGGAGCTGCGCATCGCCCCGCCGGAATCCCAGCGCCGCAAGCGCGGCCCACAAGGCGGCGCCGCCCAGGATGAATCCCGCCCATGTGCCGGGCGACGGCAGCAGGAGCGCCTTGAACGGCATCTGCGCGTAATGGAACAGGGCGTCCCCGACAACACCGCCAAGACCCGCGCTCAGCGGCCAGGATTCGGGCACGGGCCAGCCCGCGAAGCAAGCGGCAGACAAGGGCACGAAGGACGCGCCAAGCAACCAGCGCCGTACGCTGGGCGCGCCGATCAGCACGGCTCGCATGGCACCACCAATCATCAGCGCAAGGCCGGCCGTCCAGCTCGACCAGCCAAAGCCCTGGCGTGCGAAGTCGGAGAATATCGCGCCGGCGCTGCCAAAGAGGTTTTGGACGGTCGCGTCCGTCGCGGCATTCCAGCTCGGATCGCTCGGCACATAAGAGCCCACGCTGCCACAGACGAACACACCCGCGCCAAAGGCTGCAGCGCCCGTCAGGATCCGCCAGACCGGATCGCTGGCGCTCGGGGCATCGTCGTCAGTATAGGCGTAGTCAGTCATGTGCTGGGGCAACTCCGCTTCTCGGAATGGGAAGCCCTCACATTGCCGGATCAGCCTTAACACCGCGCAAACGCACGGCAGGGGATTTCGGCTGCAGTGTTAACGGATGGCGTCGCAGGTCCGCACCCGATTCACGGCGCCTCACACGCCCACCCAAAGGGCATGATTTTCCCCCGATTGCCCTCTTACGTCGATTTAATGCACGGAATCGGGGAACATCGCCCCTGTGATGATCGTTGCTTGCCCATAATACCTCACGAAGGAGACAAGCATGAAACGCATTCTGATTATTCCCGCCACGGCCGCCCTGTTAACCGGTCTGTCGGCAACCGCGCAGGGTTTTAACGCTAGCGCCGACGCGGTTAAGACTCCGGCGGCCCCGCTCTACACAGATGAGGCACCCGAGCTTGACGAGATGACCATCGACGAGCTGAACGCGCGCCAGCTCCAGCGCCTTCAGGTTGCTGCGGCAGACCCCGTCGAGACGGGCGGCACCATGTTTCAGGTCGAAACGTCAGCCGAAACGGACCTGGAGACGATGCCATCCGCTACGATGGGAAGCGAAATCGGAGCGTCGGTCGAAGCCGACACTGACATGAACGCTCATGACGACCTGTCCGAAGATGAAACGATGCCTGCGTCCGACATGCCGGACATGACCGCCGAACAGGATGACCCCGTCATGCAGGACGAGACGGAACAGGATTGGCCGGAACAGTAATCGCCCCATCCCCTGCCGTCCAAAAAAACGCCCCCTGGCTCAGCCGGGGGGCGTTTCCGTTTCGGTCAGGAAAAACCCCGGCGGACCTGCATCCGCCGGGGTTCGTATTCTCCTGGATGATCCCCTCAGCCCCTGGAGAATTCCGGATAGGCTTCGAGGCCGATCTCTGCCTTGTCGAGACCCATTTCCTCGTCCTCGAGGCTGCAACGCACACCGATTGTGAACTTGAGCAGGAGCCAGACGACAGCCGAGGCGGCGACAACGAACGCACCGGTCAGGGCCACACCAACGAACTGGCCAAGATAGGATGCATCGGTATTGGTCGCCGCAACGATCATCGTGCCCCAGATACCGCACACGAGGTGAGCCGGGATGGCGCCGACAACATCGTCGATCTTCAGCTTGTCGAGCAGCGGGACCGAGAGCACCACGAGGATACCGCCGACGCCGCCGATCAGGACCGACTGGCCCATGGTTGGCATCAGGGGTTCAGCCGTGATCGACACGAGGCCGCCAATCGCACCGTTGAAGACCATGGTTGCGTCGATCTTGCCCTTGTACAGGACGGAAGTCGTGATCATCGCAGCGATCACGCCGCCGACAGCCGCCATGTTCGTGTTGGCGAAGATCTGCGCCACCGAATTGATGTCCCCTGCCGTGCCGGCCGCAAGTTGCGAGGCACCGTTGAATCCGAACCAGCCGAACCACAGGATGAATGTACCCAGCGCTGCGAGCGGAATGTTAGAGCCCGGCATCGGGTGAACCTGCTTGCCGAAATACTTGCCGGCGCGCGGGCCGATGACGATGGCGCCGACGAGCGCAGCCCAGCCACCTGTCGAGTGCACAAGCGTGGAGCCCGCAAAGTCGGAGAAGCCCCATACGGTGTCGAGATAGCCGCCACCCCATTCCCAGGATGCAACGACCGGATAGATCACGGCGGTCAGGACGGCCGTGAAGATCAGGAAGGGCCACAGCTTCACGCGTTCAGCCACGGTTCCCGACACGATCGACGCGGCGGTCGCCACGAACACCATCTGGAAGAACCAGTCCGACGCCGGCGCATAGCCTGCATCGCTCTCGACACCGAGATCGCCGCCCGACCAGAAGAAGGCATCGAGGCTTGGCACACCAAACAGGCCATTCATCATGGTCGCGCTCGGATAGGCCACATTATACCCGACCAGCCAGAACATCAGGCCGGCAATGGAATAGAGTGCAACATTCTTGGTCGACTGCATCGCCGCATTCTTGGAACGGACGAGACCGGCTTCCAGCATGCAGAAACCCGCCGCCATCAGCATGACAATGATGCCGCCAATCAGGAACAGGTAGCTATTGTCGACATAAGCGCTGGCGCTGCCATTCACGCTTTCCTCGAGGGCCGCGAGCCGTGTCGCGAGATCGTCTTCCTGGGCATAGGCCAGGACCCCCGCCGTAAGCGCAACGGGCAATAATGCCGCCCCGCGCAACCATCTTCCTATCGTCTGGCCCATCTCTGACCCCTCCTTCGTGAATGATCTGGAGCTCGGGACTCCCCGCGCTCTCCCAGTGCTGATATGATTGGGGCGCCTGCCGAAAGTCGCTCACGGCACCGAGGTCGGGGTGGATTCAAAGCCCTCGTGGTCAAACACTGGGCAGGGTTGCGGCCAATCGCCCAAATCCGCGCCATCGCTGGACGGTTTGGTTAGCGCCCCCTAACTAGATATTATGACTGACACGCCTTCAGCCCCTTCCCTCAAGGTCGAGCTGGCCGTTATCGGCGCCGGCCCGGTCGGCACGACGCTCGCCATCCTCGCCGCCAGGGCCGGATTCTCCACGCTTCTGGTCGATGCCCGCGACCCGGCGGGCGAACCGCCGCGCGACACTCGCAATTTCGCGATCGTGCGTGGCAGCTGGCGATTGCTCGGCGCGGCCGGCGTCCATCCGGCCCTCTCCGGGCAGACCCAACCGCTGATGGGCCTGGAGGCCACCGATGGCGGGCGCCACTGGTTCGGCGCGCCCTCTGTCCTGTTTGGTACAGACGACCTGCCTGAAGACGCACAGGGCGAACCGCTCGGCCAGATGGTCCCGGCCGCCGCGCTCCAGGCCGCGCTCGACGATCTCGCCGCGGCAACGCCCGGCCTCACCTGGTGGCGCAACACGAAATTCACCGGCCTGGAAACCCGCCCCGCCCATGCCTGCCTCACCATGGATGACGGACGCAGTGTCGAGGCCGGCCTCGTCGGTGCCTGCGACGGCGTCAGGTCCGGCGTGCGCACCGCACTCGGCATCACCACCGAGGGGCGCGCCTATGGCAAATCGGTGTTTGCCGCCGATGTTAAGCTTTCACGGCCCCATGGCGGCCTCGCCCGGCAATTGTTCACGCCGGAAGGACCGTTCGCGACCCTGCCGCTGCCCGGAAATCGGGCAAACCTGGCCTGGTATCTCAAGACCGGCGCCGCCGAAACCATGGCCGCCCTGCCGCCCGAATCCATCGAAGCCGAACTGAATGCGCGCTTTGCCGGTTTTGCCGGGCCGATGACACTCGACGGCCTTCCGCTGGCCTATCCGCTCCACCTCCAGATCGCCACATCCATGATCGGGCCGCGCGCTGCCCTGCTCGGCGATGCCGCCCGGCGGATCAACCCGCTGGCCGGGCAAGGCCTCAATCTCGGCTTCAAGGATGTCGGCGCGCTGATCGACGTGATGGCCGAGGCCCGCGATATCGGCCTTGATCCCGGCGCCGACACAAGCCTGCAGCGCTACCAGGAATGGCGCCGTTTCGATGCCGCCACCACGGCGATGTTCATGGACGGCGTCGACCGGGTGTTCTCGAACGACAATGCCCTGCTCAAGCCGCTGCGCGGTCTCGCGCTGGTCGCGGCCGGCCGGATCGGTCCGATACGCCGCGCCATGGCCCGCCAGGCCAGCGCCGACCAGGCCGACCTGCCCAGCCTGATGCGCTAGAGCGGCTTGCCGAAAAGTGGCCACCGGTTTTCGGGAACACGCCGCGACCAATAAGTATCTGGCGTATGCTGCTGATACAGCAGAATGCGCTAGGCGGCGGCCGTCAGGCGCTTCAGCAGGTCCCACGTATAAAGCCCGCTCGAATGCCCGTCGGAGAAGATGATCCGCACGGCATAGCGGCCCACCGGCTCGGCCCGCTCCACACTGATATCCGCCGGCACCGGCGGCTGCACCGGCTTCGGTCCTGAACCGTGTCCCTGCACGGCTGCAGACGGGCTGTTCTCCCGCAGGCGGACAAAATCCACCGCACCCGACGTTCCGTCATCGAACTCCGCCTTCAGCTCGCGGGCCGCGCGCCGGAATGTCAGCCGGACCGGCCATGCGGGTGCGCTCATGCCTCATCCCCGTCGGACACGGCATTGTCCAGGTCGCGCGCTTCGTCCGCCAGCATGATCGGAATGCCGCCCCGGATCGGATAGGCCAGCCGCGCCTTCTTCGAAATCAGCTCGCCCGCCGCGCGGTCATAGCTGAGCGGCTGGCGGGAGACCGGGCAGATCAGGATTTCCAGCAGGCGCGGGTCGACCCCCGATCCGCGCGCCGGTTTGGCAGTGGTGTCATCAGGCATTCCGGTCAATCCTACTGCATCGTCCCGGCATCATTGCCGGGCACATCCATTCTCAACAAGGTGATGAGCGTTTCAGCGCGGGCTTTCAAGGTCGGCGCCTCGATCAGCGCCTGTTTCTCGATCGTCGAGAACGGGCAGCCCGAGCAGAGCGCATTGATCAGTGTCTCGAGCGGCGCATCTGCCACCGCCGACCAGTCGGCCTGCATCTTGTTGATCTCGACATAGGTTTTCAGTGCGCCGATCAGCTTGTCCCGGCTTGGCAGGGCGGTCTCGTTCGCAGCCGAGAGATCGGATTCATACGGCGTCCAGTCCGGCCTGACCTGGCGGTACGGCGTCGTCACGGCCAGTTCGTCGCCAATGGCAAACCGCGCAATCCCGGTCAGCGTGATCAGGTAGCGGCCGTCTTCGGTTTCCGCATAGCTGGTGATCCGGCCCGCGCACCCGACCTCGGCCAGGTGCGGGCGCGCCTTGGGGCCGCCCATCGCCTGCACCATGCCGATCAGGCGCGAGCCGGCCATCGCATCATCGATCATGTTCAGGTAGCGCGGCTCGAATATGTTCAGCGGCAATTCCCAGCGCGGGAACAATAACGCCCCCGGCAGCGGAAACACGGCCAGCGTGTCCGGCAGGTCGCCTGTCTTCCTGTAATGTCCCACACTCATCGGTCGCGATCCTGTCTCCATCAGGGATACGAAGGTGGGCCGAATGCCGGTCTAGGCAAACATCAGCGATCCCAGCCGGCGGCGGCCCTCAACCGTTACCGGGTCTGTCGGCCCGGCAGCTTCGAAGACTTGTAGCAGCTTTTCCTTGGCCTTGCCGCCTTCCCAGTCGAGTTTCGCACCGAGAATGATCAGCAGGTGATCGACGGCGTCCTGGTAGCGCTGGGCCCCGATATATTTTTCGGCAAGCTCGAACCGCTTGGCATGGTCGTCCGGCGCGGCGGTGACGGCGCTCAGCAATTCATCGAACTCGCCGGGGGCGGCATCGTCGGCCATCAGCTCGATCGCCGTGCGCACGCCTTTGACCGCAGTGTCGTGCTTTCCGGATTCCGGCACCATGTCGAGCGTCGCGGCCGCGCGCTCCTTGTCGCCATTGGCAAGATAGCAGCGGGCGAGACCGGCAATCGCGGTCACGTTCTCCGGGTCTTCCTGGATCACGCTGGCATAGATTTGCGCGGCCGTGCCGAGATCGCCCGACTGGCTCGCCGTTTCGGCCTGCACCAGCGCTTCGGCAATCACCTGCGCAGTGTCGGTGCCGCTCAGCAGCTTGTCGATGAAGCCTTTGACCTGGCCTTCCGGCAGGGCGCCCTGGAATGCATCCACCGGACGGCCCTTGTCGAAGGCGAACACGGCCGGGATCGACCTGACGCCCAGCTGGCCCGCATAGGCCGGGTTCTCGTCAATATTGATCTTGACCAGTTTGACTGCGCCCTTCTTGCTGTCGACAACGCGCTCGATCACCGGGCCGAGCTGTTTGCACGGCCCGCACCAGGGCGCCCAGAAATCGACGATCACGGGCTGCGTGTTGGAGGCCTCGACAACATCCGCCATGAAATCCTGGTCAGTGCTGTCCTTGGTATTGAGCGAAGCGGTATCCGGCATCGATAGGGTTCCTTTATATACGGGGCAAAGATGGGCGCGCAGGCTCCAATACGCAAGCGGGCGCGGTGCCTCAGGCCGGAACATCCCGCCCGGCGCCGTGTTCATCCTGCCGCCGGTCAGCCCGCGCGGGCGCGCCAAACTGAACGCAGGCCAACGAAAAGCGGCCGAAATACCTTGATCTGGCCCTGTTTAGGTGAGGTTCAGGCCATTAGATTGAAGCTCATGGTCAAAGGAGACCCACGCTATGATGAACTTGCTGACGACCCTCGGGGCCATCACCGCCCTCGCCACCGCACCGCTGGCCGTATCCCTTCAGGAGGCTGCCCCTGCCGTGCCCGCCGTCACCGCGCCGGCCGCGATGACGGATGCCGAACGCAGCGCCATCCTCACGGATGTCTCCCGGGCCATGTCCGACGTGAAAACCGCCAGTGGCAAGTTCGAACAGCTTGCGCCCGACTATTCCGTTTCGACCGGCAGCTTCGCCCTGTCGCGTCCCGGCAAGGTCCGCTTCGACTATGACGACCCGACACCGCTGCTGATCGTCAGCAATGGCGCCACCGTCGCGATGCAGGATAGCGAACTGGAGACAACCGACCGCGTCCCGCTCGGCTCGACCCCGCTCTCGCTCCTGCTCGACGACAGTCTCGACTTCGAGACCGAGGCGCAGGTGCTCGATGTTGTCCGCGCCAATGGCCGTATCGGCGTCACCCTCCAGGACCGCTCCGGCGAGATGGACGGCACGCTCACGCTGATCCTGTCGGATACGACGCGGGAACTCCTCGGCTGGCGCACGGAAGACAGTGGCGGCAACATCACCTCTGTCCAGCTGATCGGCGTCGAGTACGGCAAGAAGCTCAATCCGCGCCTCTTCATCCTGAAAGACTTCGACGACGAATAAGGCCGTTGCGGCGCGCTGCGGTGTAACCACACCACAACGCGCGCCACGCCGTTTTCCAAAATTGAAAAAGCAAGCATTTAACATAAAATTTACTTGATAATTTTGCACCGCGTGACATCTTTGCAACTGTCGATGAAGCGGAATACCCCGCGCAGCACTTGACCCCCCGCTGTGAACACCCGCTCCATCGCCGCCGGAACTCCCTTGCCGGCGAGACGTAAAATCTCGCGTCAGGCGCGCCCGAACTCCCCCGCGTTCGGGCGCGTTGACGTTTCGGGGATCAATGCTAGGCAGAAGCCATGGCCAAACCTCTCAAGATTGTCAGCTGGAACATCAACTCGGTCCGCCTGCGCGCGCCGAATGTCGCGGAATTCGTCACCGCAGAGGCGCCGGACGTCATCTGCCTGCAGGAAACCAAGTGCCAGGACGGCGAATTCCCGGAAAAGCAGTTCCGCGAAATGGGCCTCAAGCACCTTGTCCTGAACGGCCAGAAGGGCGGCCATCACGGCGTCGCCATTGCCTCGCGTTTTCCGCTGGAACGCGTCGACGTGCCGGACCTTTGCCGCCACGGCCATGCCCGCGCCATTGCCGCGCGCGTGAAGGGCCTCGAAATCCACAATATCTACCTGCCCGCTGGCGGCGACGTGCCGGACCCGGTCGCCAATAACAAGTTCGCCCACAAGCTCGATTTCCTCGCAAAGCTGGGCAAGGGCTACAAGAAACTGCCCAATGCCGCGCGCATTCTTGTCGGCGACCTCAACGTCGCCCCGCACGAAAACGATGTCTGGTCACACAAGCAGCTCCTGAAAATCGTCTCACACACGCCCATCGAAACCGAACTCCTCGAAGACTCGCGCCAGACCGCCGCCTTTGCCGACATTGCCCGCATGGCCGTGCCGGACGAGCAGAAGCTGTATTCCTGGTGGAGCTATCGCGCCAAGGACTGGGCCGCCTCGAACAAGGGCCGCCGCCTTGACCATATCTGGGCCAATCCCGACGCCCTCGCGAACACCAAACTCGATTCCTACCGTGTCCACCTCCCCTGGCGCGGCGGCTGGAAACCCTCCGACCACGCCCCGATCAGCGTGAAGGTGAGCTTTTAGGGCGCGGCCCACAACACAGCATGAGCCTAGGAGCCTCCGAGCAATGGCTAAGGAATACGTGATAGACGGCGGAGACGGAGACCAAACCTACTTTTCTGAACCGATATTCCTGGAGGAAGTTCAGGCAGACTGGTTCGGAGGACAGGTGCGACTTGGTGACGGGATGCTTTTGCGGGCAACAAGGGGAAAACATGCGGGAGTGTATTTCGTAGTGACCTCAAGGTTGACCGACAGCTTGGCCTCTCAGCTGGATGGAAATTCTGCGGCGAGTGTGATCGTTCATGTCGTCGCTAACCCAACAAAGTCATTCGATGGCGGAACAAAAGACGCTTACCCATTTGGAATGACGTTTCTGGAGCCTCTAAACCGGGCGCAGGATGGGTTGAGCGGAGATAAGTAGATGAGCACAAAATGGAAGAATTTGCTGATCTACGGAGTGTTTATGGTAGTAATTACGTTTGGCGCGCGGGCACTTTGGAACGAAGACACGAAGATGTTGATCGCTCCCTTTTTGATCGTTTCAATCATTGTGTTGGCGTATGGCACGTCGAAGAAGTTTTTCGAATAGGCAAGCGTAGCAACTGTTATCCCGGCACGTAGTTTCGCTGCTCCCTGACGATGGCGTTGAGTTGTGTGAGCAGGATGCGGGCGACGGCGATGATGACGACCTTGAAGGGTTTTCCGGCGGCTTCGAGACGCGCGC
>Ga0209344_10001508_pt1 | contig 29882 bp, 27 predicted proteins | sample Cruoilmetagenom6_FD_187293 | JGI IMG/M metagenome (GOLD analysis project Ga0209344, IMG submission 187293) | Oil polluted marine microbial communities from Coal Oil Point, Santa Barbara, California, USA - Santa Barbara Oil Seep Sample 6 (SPAdes)... | ecosystem: Environmental > Aquatic > Marine... | reverse complement strand
TAAAACAAGTATTGCGGATATATTAATTTTTTTATTTTCTAATTTGTTTCCTATGTATAGGACGTTTTTCATATGTCACATTTAAAAGTGCTAAGGCGTAAATAAATGATGGTGCAGCAATTCGCATAGAAGCGTGATTAATGGTAGCAAACCAAAACCCTAAAAAGGCATAAAAATAGTAATTCTTTTTATTCTGAGACCTAAAATATAATGGTTTAAAAATTAAGATTATTAATATTACAATTCCCAAAATACCATGTTCCCCTAGCAATCTCCCTACTTCACTATGCGATATATTCCCTTGACCTTCAAGCTCTATTCTTTGATCTTTAGCCCTACTAGGTCCTATGCCAAAAAAAGGATTGGATGTAAACCCTTTTAATTCATACATAAACAAATCCCCTCTACCTGTAGTTAAATCCTGTTTGCTTTGACCTAAATGATCTTTATTTGTATATCGCAAATCTATATAACCTCCTGTTTGGCTAGAAGTAATAGCCCATGTTATGCTTAGACAGCCTATCATTACGATAAATTCCATCATCATTGATTTTTTTTTAGTTGAGGAACTTCTTGGATAATATAAATATAGAAATGCAATAATAACAATAATAGCAGTAATAACGCCTCCTCTACTAAAAGTTAGAACAGCTCTATAAGATATAGCTGCAAATATAAGTAGGTTGAGTATTTTAAGCTTTAAAGAATTAGATTGTGTAAAAAAACGAGTGATCATAATAAACATACCTAACCCCAATACCATAGAAACTTGATTGGGACCAAAGCCACCCGAAGCGGCTACATTTGATGCTGTATTAGATATCGTATCTTTTATACTTGGAGCATATAAAAAAACGTAAGTGGTATTAGCAATAATTGGCAACACCATAAAAAGAAGTATTTTATTAAGCTGTTTTATTGTTACTTTCTTATCATAGCAAAACAACGCAGCTATACCTAAACATACTGGCCCGCTTAAGACAAATGCAATATTAGTTCTAAAATTCGCATCAAAACTCAAAGTCGTTGAGGCTATAAAAATAGAAGGAATCAAAAGCATTAAATACAAAAAATAAGGGTATCCTCTACCAGAAATCCCTTTATAAATCATACCCAAAAAAGAGAAAAGGATAACAATATACTTCCCTGACTCATAAGAAAATGCTGCTCCTGTCATTCTAAAAAGCACTTCTGCTCCAATAAAATAGGCACATGCTTTTAATATTTCGTAGGTTTTTAATTCTTTCTGAATATTTATGATGCGAAATAAAAACACAACTATGGCTACTATAAAATATAGTTTAGCAAAGTCTTTATTTAAGTATATCAAAAAGCCTATGACTATATGTAAGCCAATAGAACTTATGTATGTTAAATTATACTTCAATCAAATTTTAGTTAAAGAGATTCTTAAATCTACTGAATGTTTTAATAAAAAATATGCTTAACAAAAAATTAATGTAAAATCAATTAAGAAAAGATATTCTTATAATTATCTAATGGAAATTTGTAATAGTAGCTTTTATTTAAAACATAAAGAACAAAATGTGATACAAAAACAGGAATATAAGGTCTAGAATATTTTAATAATAAATCGTAAGTTTTATTAGAATAATTACAGATTAAAAAAGGAACTACATCTACATTAAAAAAATTATTTTCAACGTTAGCTTTTGAAATAATGTGTTTCTCGTTATAGGATTTAAAAAAAACGGATTCTCCTGAACGAAGAAGTTGATATAATTCAATAACAGATAAAGGTATAGCATTCTTTTTTGAATAAAAAAGAATGCTTGCAGAAACATCTATCAATATCCATTTATTAAACTTTTTACAAAAAATCTCATTAAATGAATGTCCTCCAAAGGCTTTATTAAATGGTGCACGAGTTACACCCCATTCTCTAACTTGTATATCATTTATAATACAAAAATTATTAAAAACTTGAACCATATCACTACAAACCCCACCTTCTCCATTAATCATCATTTTTAGAGCTTTCTCAGACGGCTCACTTAAACCTCTCCCTCCTTTTATGTTTGCATGCATCCAGACAGAAACTTGTTTTACAATTTCTAAATCCTCTTTAGGCTTTTTAGTTTTGAAAATCTCATCATTTACCTCTTGAAAATAATCAGGAATATCATTTTTTGTATTCGTTTTATTGTAAGTAAAATGTGTAATCTCTGCAATATTAGAGTTTTTTGACAACAACTTAAAGCGAGCTATATATAGAAAAGGATGTCTTTTAAAAGTCCAAAGTAATTTTTTGAAAGTCATGAATTTATTTATACAAATAATTGTGGCTAAAGTATATATATTTTATTTAGCTTACTAAATTAAGCCATTAAAATGAAATATACATCTTAAGCAAATTAAATATTATTTTAATATATCATTTAAGATTCTGTTCCCATAATGAGAAAAAGTGAATTTTATAAGCATTTTATCTTGGTTATTTATCATCGTTTTATAATCTGTATTATTTAACTCTAGTATTTTTCTAATTTCTATCAATAAATCATCTGCTGTAACTGTATTTAATAAAAACCCATTTTGTTGATGTTTTATATAATGACCAATAGAAGAAATATTCGACACAATTGGCAAACAACCATAATTCATAGCTTCTGCTATTACTTTTGGAAACCCTTCTGAAGCAGTTGTAGGCATTACAAAAACATGAGATTGTTTATATATATCAAAAACCTCTTGTCTTGGCAAAAACCCATGAAATTTAAACAAAATTCCAGTTGTATTTGCTAAGTTTTTAAAGAAATCATACTCAGATCCATCACCAACCAAATGAACACAGCCAATCCTTTCTTTTTGTTTATCAGATAAGATTTTAAATGCATTGATAATACGCTCAACTCCTTTAGGTTTTTCTAATCTACCTACATAGCAAAATTGTAACGGCCCTTTAATGTTTTTTTGTTTTCTTATGGCTATTCCTTCTTCTATTTCTTTATCTTCTAAACAGGGGTTTTCAAAAGTATAACAATGCATTGCTTGCTTATTCCACTGTCCATTAAGTGTTACTTTTCTAGATTGGTTAAGAAGCATCCAACGTTGCAATCTGTAACCAAGTGGAGGTTTTTTCTGATTCCAATTTCCAGCATATTTATACCAACCTTTTTTCTTACTGAACAATGTTAGATATGGTATTAAATACACAGCGATTCCAGTTGGTGTTCGTAATTGAAAGCAATCGACCTCTTTTAAAGTTTTTGAAACAATAGTAATCGTTCTTGGTGCTTGGAATATCGTTTCCAACTTACTAAAAAGTGTTCTTCCACCAGATGGTTTTAATGCAATAAATTTCACTCGATCTGAAATATATGGCAAGGCACTTGGTGGTGCATTTTCTTGATGCAACATCGCTATATGATAAATCGTATCAAAAATATTTAATAGATGATTAATCTCACTAACGGTTGGTCCCCAACCAACAATTACTCCTTCTTCAGTTTTATAATGTTCGGTATGCGATATGATAGCAAGTTTCATTAATTCTGAATTAACGTCAAATATTTATTTATAATTTTACTCCACGAATGCCTTTGCGCCCAAGATATTGATGATTTTTGATAATCTTTCTTGTTTTCCATGATTTCTCTAATAGCGTTTTTTAGACTTATAGCATCATTATCAATTAAAATACCAGATTTATAATTATCAATGGCATCTTCTATTCCACAACCCTTAGTTCCAATCGCAGGTATGCCCATCGCATTAGCTTCTAAAATAGCAATTCCAAAGCCTTCTACATCACCTGAAGAACTTTCTGTACTTAACATTACAAAAATATCTGTAGCATCTAATGACTGCTTTAATTCATCATCATCTAAACTTCCATGGAACGTTACAAAAGAATCAACATCTAAGGATTCCGCTATCTTTATAAATGACTCTGCTTCTGTTGGAATCCCCACACAATGATAATGCAATTCTGGAAATTCTTTTATTAGTTTTGGTAGTTTCTTAATAACGTTTAATTGCCCTTTTCTTGAACTAACTCGACCTACAGTTGTTAATACAGGGTTACCTTTTAGGTCAATTTTTTCTTTTGAATTTTTCCATTCAGAAGTTGTTATTCCATTAGGAATCACTTTAACATCCTTATTTAAATGTGCTATAAGACTTTTAGTATAATTAGAAACTGCTACAATCTCATCAAATCGTTTCAATGAATAATTAATGGATTGTCGTAAAAATTTAGATTTAAAATTTACTTCTGAACCATGAACTACAGCAATTATTTTTCTTTTAAAAAAGATACTACAAAAGGCTACATTCCATAATGAGAATTTACCTGTTGCGATACAGTGAGTTGTACTTCCTAAATATTTAAAAGTAAGCATAACACGTTTTAAATACATAAAAATTCGAAGATTATACAACCTAACACGCTCTACAGTAAATGGTAAAGATTCGTCAAAAAATATTTCTTTAGTTTTAGATTTAGAACGTTGATCTGCAATCACTACAACATCAAATCCATTATTACTCAAATGCAATCCTAAATTATATGTATGATTCCCTATTCCACCAGGTAAAGGCGGAAATTCTGAAGTAACTATAAGTATTTGATTCTTTGCTATATTCAATTAAGTGAGTCTATTAAAAAGCCTTCTTTAATTTTTTTTGTTGATAATCGCCAAGATTTAATAACTTGAACTATAATTATTGGTGTTATAAAAATCGTTAAAAAACCTCCAAAAATTTTTAATAATTTATTTTTTTTAAATCGATAAGGAATTAACGAAAACGGGATTGTTCTCAGTAATGCATATTTTGCCGCTTTTGATCCAAAATAATTCCTATAAAAATACAAAACACTAGGTATTGGCATAGGAGCAAACCATTTTTTAGTCCGAAAAGCATCCCAACTTCCCATTTCACGTAAACCTCCAGAAGCTACCTTAAGATGAATGCGCTTTGCATAAGGATTAGAGATATTTAAAAACCCTTCCAAGTACCCTCTTAAACCATATTCACCATCTCCCATACGTTGTTTTTCAAATTGTCTATCAAATAAACCTATTTGATTAAACACTTCTTTTTTGATAAGTACATTTCCAGTATCTAATTGATCTGACAATCTAAAAAAAGCATAATTTTCAGGAGTTTTTTCTCCAACAGTTGAAATCGAAACACCAGAAGACATCTGCGCATTAAAGAAATCTAAGCATTTCAAATGATTAAAAATCCAATCGCTAGATACACGACTGTCATCATCAAACAAAAGAAAAAAATCGTTTTCGGATTCTGTAATTGCAAAATTTCTTGCTTTCCATAATGCTCTTTCTTTCTGATAAAACACTTTAAGGTCTAACTTAAAAGTATCATAAAAACTTTTTTGAAAAGGTTGTGATTGGTCAACAACAATAACATCAAAATTTTTGTAAGTTTGTTTTTCTAAATCTTCAAGTACATCCTTTAAATATTGATATCTATTTAAAGTTGGAATAATAACAGTTAATTTAGGATGCTCTTTAATTAGTTTTGAATCGAACTTCGCCCAATCCAAATACGTTAACGGTGTTTTTAAATATCTACTTCGTTTTACTTTACTAGACTTTAAAAAAGCAATTATTTCGTTGTATGGATTTTTAAAACCTAATAATCTTATAATTAACACATAAACAACCCAAGCTCGACTAAAATATTTAGAAGCGAAATGATATTCATCTCTAAGTGGTATTTTTTCAAAATCGTTATAGGTTCGAGTTGCCCCAATGTATCCTTTTTGAATAGCTTGCCATGATAAATCGTATTTTTTTGCTTGTGGTGAAACATAGTCATCATCAAACTCTAACTTATTTAATATATTTTTTGGTAATTGGTCTATTATAGGAAACACAGAGTTTCCCTGTTTGTTCAACAACGTAAAATACTGGGTAGGCTGTAAATATTTTAAGAATTTAAATAACATTTTATTTTGTAAAACACCAAACTACATGGCTCTTACTCAAACCAAATTTTAAAATTTCTTCGTTAGTTAGCTTTTCAACTTTTAATTCACTTGTCTTAAATCCAGCATCTTCAAATCGATTGAAATAATCCAATCCACAACTTCTACAATGATCATCATGTCCATGAACTTCTTCATAATTTTCTCTTAGAATAGATTTATCTTCATAAGTGATTAAGCTATTTGCTGGATAAATAGGCACACTCATCAATAATCGTCCACCAGGCTTTAAAACTCTATGAACTTCAGAAATTGCTTTAACATCTTCAACAATATGCTCAAATACATGCCATATAACAACTAAGTCATAAATATTATCTTTAAGAGTTAAATTGGTTAAATCTTCAATTAAATTAGCATATTTAATAGGTCTAATATCTAACCTATCATGTTGCAACGTATTATTTAGTTTTATTTTTACACCTAAATACTCAGATTTATTTGGTGCAACATGCAAAACCTTCATTTTTTCTTTAGCTAATTGAAAATAATCAATTGAAAATGGAATTAATCGTGTACGAGGCAGAGATTTACATTTTGGACATTCATTATTAAAAAACGCTTTTCCTTTCCATGAACAACACTCACATAACACCTCATTTCCACTAGCCATTATTGAACGTCTATATCTTATAGATCGTTTCTTTAATTCTTTGAAATAAGCAATTGGATTACGGATTAGATTCCTTATTCTCATAATTTAAGCATTAGCATTTACAGGGAATTTTGCGTTTTGTTTGAGATTAATCAAATAATCAGGATAATTAGAGACTTGTATTAGTGCCAATAAAGCAGTATGATTAATATCACTAATAAGTCTATAACTCTTAGTCGAATAACATCTCAAAGCATCATTTTTACTTAGATTTCCAAGTGCTGTTTCTTTAATGAACATTAAAGGAACACCGTATGGTTTAATTTTATTAAACCTTAAATTTTTAGTACTAAAAATATAAGATAATTTATTTATATTTTTTTTTTGATTCATTTGCTTATCCATAAATCAATAGCGTTCGAAATTAATTAATAAAGATATTTATTTGTAAACTACAGCTACCAAATGAGCTGTTTTGATTGGTGTATTTGCAACTCCTATAGATTGAATTCTATTTACAAAATTACCAAACAAAGTCCTTATTATTAGTAATGGTTGTTTTAGATTAAAACTTTTCAAACCCCAAACACGGTACTTTCCTGTTTTAACTGCATAATGCACTTCAACCTTATCAAAATATCTTTCCAATAATTCTTGCAATTCTTTTCTTTTATAGTGTCTTATATGATCTGGGTTTTTATTAGGCTCTTCATTTTTAATATAATCACCATTAGGTGTTGTAAAATAAGCCCAACCTCCTTTTTTTATAACTTTTGCTATATTTTTAATAAACAAATCATCTTCGGGAACGTGCTCAATTACTTCAACACAAACAACAGCATCATAAGACGCATCAGGCAATGTAGATTGAGTCATATCTTCAATAATAATATCAGTAATATTGGAGCGTTTTTCTTTAATGTTTGTTAAAAGCGAACTAGTAAATCCTAAATTCAGCTTTTCTTTGTCGCCACTTTCTTGCGGAACATCTAATAAAACAATATTTGCTGGAATATTTATAGTATAAGGGGATTTACGCCCTCCAACATCTAAAATTGTTGTTCTTTTAGCTTTTGAATTTAACTTTAAAAGCTTCTTAACATCTTTCCTTACAGTAACTAAATGAGTTGTCATGATAGGAAAAGTCATCCAGCGCATGAATTCGTAATTTGTCATAAAAGGTTTTTGTACAATACGGTTTTTAACTATGCAATAATAGGACATAATATGTTACGGCGCATAATATGTTGAGAAAATATATTGTTTACACTATTATTTTCCTCTTATTAGGAAATATTGACTTACCTACTTTGTCAAAACATTGCATATAATGTGTTGATAGAAGATTTTTTTTATAAAAAACAGCATATTTTCATGTTGTTAACACTTTTTTTATTTTGTTATATATTTGATCTTTTTGAAAAGTTTCAGTGTATATTTTTTTATAAAACTCTGAAGGTTTTGAAGTTTTATTAAAAAAAGGTTTTAAAAGTCTTACCAAATCTCTTTCAGATGTTGCATCGAAGGTAAAAGATTGTATATCAAATTTTTCTTTGTCAATAAAAGTTAATGCTCCCATTTTATTAGAAACAATTACCGGTGTTCCCAATGCTAAGGCTTCAATTACAACTAAACCAAAGGCATCATTTAAACTTGGCAATATAATAACGTCCATCTCTTTGTTAAAAGAGACTATGTCTTCTGGAGATATGTTTCCAAGAAAAACTATATTATCTTCGATGTTTAAATCACTTACCAACTGTTTTAATTTATCTTCAGTAATACCTCTACCAGCAAAATAAATTTTAAAATTTGTATTAAACTTCTTAATTTCGGAAGCTACCTTAATAACAACTTCTTGATTTTTTAATGGTGTAAATCCTCCTGGAGAACCTATATGAATTATTTCATCTTCTATTGCAAACTTATTGTCGTTAGATTGATGATCTTGATCTGAAATGTTTGACCAAAATGGTATGGTTTCTATTTTTTTTAAAGGTACTTTAAAATGCTTTTGAAGTTCCTCTTGTGTTAAATATGAATTTGCTATTACCAAATTAGACAATTTTAAAAACAGCCGTTTTATTACTAGATTAGACCAACTAGGCTCCATTGATTCTATGAGCGAATGTGACCAAACAACTCTTTTTTTTACACCAAAAAGAGCTCCAAATAATAAGGATGGATTGTCATAACTAAAATTGGATAAAATCACATCTGGTTTGTGATGTTTAATAAGCCTCCCTATTTTAATATAGTTAGAGAAATAGCCTCCTTTTTGTTGGATAATGACCGGAACGTTATTCTTAACGAAAGACTTTTCCTGCGATTTTAAAGAAAAATTTACAACTTGAAAGCCATCGTTAGCTAATCTTGTTGATAGTTCAAAAAAAAATTTTGATAAGTAAGCTCTATTATGCATGTATAACAATAATATCTTCATAAACGACACTTTAGAGTTTTCTTAATCAATTATAGTACACTTTGTTTAAATAATCTATTTTAATATTATCAGAACATAAATGTACAAATTATTTTCTGTTATATTCATCAATTAAAATTTCCTTATTTATAGCTTTAGTAGAATTTTTAATTGACTATCAATCTTCTAAAACATGCTCAATTACTTTAAAATAAATAACAGTATCGTTGGAAATATTTCCCAATATATAAATTCGTAATTTATTATAAAAAAAACCTGAACCTTACAATTTTTAACAATGTAATACTAAGACATGATATATTAAACCGTAAAACATTTGTAACAATTAAACACGTATACACAAAAATATCAATTCGTCATGGTGTTTTTTCTTATAAACTCAAAAATTCCAGCAGTTGAAAGTAAATTTCCCCAAAGCAATCTGTTTGAACGTTGTAATTCAACAAACTCTTCAGAACTTAAGCTATTATGAAAGTTAGATATGACTTGAGTAATTTCATTTCGCTTATCCCAAGGTACCCAAACCACATGTTTTTTCCAATCTATGTCTTCTTCAAATGGCAACAAGCAATCTGTATCGACAAATACAGGAATTCTTCCCATCATTAAGGTTTCATATAAACGTACTGAAAAATTCCCTGCTCCTCTTACACATAAGATATAATCTGATAGCCTTATATTTTCATAATACTCCTTATTTGTCTGCCTACGTATTTTTTTGGTAGTTGCTCCTGCCCTATATTTTTTTCTATAAATAAAATTAGTATTTAAGTCTGATGAAGCTTCTAAAGATTTTAACAACTTAAAACGTTCATGAGCTGATGCAAATAAAGGTTCATAATCTAACTCAAATGGTTTTTTAAAAAACCGAAATATATTTTTCTTTGCAAACCCAAGCTTATCTTTACATCTTTTTTTTATAGATTTACTCGCATGTCCGCAAAAACCAATAGTTGGTAGTTCTTGCTTATATCTTATTTCAAAAACTCTACCTTTATATAAGCTTTCATATATATCTGATAAAGCAACAGGTAAACCAATATTGTTTTTTGGCAACTGTGCTTTAAAGCCACCTAATCGAAAATAAATCAAAAAATCAAAAAATGGAAAAATAGTACTGCAATCTCCATTAATAAAGCCATAACCTAAGATATTATGACTCTTGCAAGCATCATTAATTTTTTGCAATTCTTTTTTATGATAATCATTTATTGGCAATGGCAGAAATATGACGTGAGCATCAGAGATACTATTTGTATAAGAGTATTTTGAATTTATTTTCCATTTTTTTTTAAGTTCAGTATCGTTTCCCCAACTATCTCCTAAAAAAAATGGTCGTGTACCAATAAACAAATGCCTTTTGTCTATAGTGTTAAAATTAATATTAGGAATGTAAATATTCATGATTACGATAGTTCTCTGCTTTTAAATAAATTTATTGTTGCGCATAGAAGCTAACAAAACTTTGTTGTTGTTTGCTTATGTGAAACTCTTTTTTTATTCTGTTCATAGCATTTTCTTGAATTTTTTTCTGATCAACAAAAGGCATTTCTATGATTTTTGTAATTGTATTTGCTAAAGCTAAAGGATTTCTTCTAGGTACAACCCAACCTGTTTTTGCATCTAATACATTCTCATTAAGTCCATCAGCATCAGACACAACACAAAGCAAACCCATAGCTTGAGCTTCTAAAGCCGCGTTACCAAATCCTTCTTGGACGCTATATTGAATATAAATATCAGCTCGTTCTAGTTCTTTTTTAACTTCTATTTGAGATATTTTCCCCTTAAACATGACTTGTTTTTTAATACCTAATTGATGTACCAAAAAAATCAACCTTTCATATTCATCTCCATCTCCAATAATTGTGTATTTAAATTCTAGTCCATTTTTTTTTAATATCGCTAATGATTCTAGTGTGTATTCTAATCCTTTTACCCAATGCAATCTTGCTACAGTAACCATTTGAATTGGTTGGCTTAATTGTCTTAATCGCTTTGGTTGAAAATAAGTCACATCTAAAGCAGGTGTTATAACACTTATCATAGATTTAGATATTCCTTTATTTATTAATATTAGCTTCATTTTATTAGACAACACATGATAATATACTTTCTTTAAGAACAAAAGCTTATAACATTCTTGATGTTTTAATGGAGAAAGATATAAATCAAAGCCTCTAAAACTAACTGCCATTTTAGCTCCAATAGCTTGAGCTACATTTTCTCTATTCACAGCTAACATACCGAAACCATAATGTAGCCATTCTAATTTTCTTGAGAGCAGAAACTGACTTAGAAGTAGTTGCTTAATTCGCTTTTTAAAAGAAAGTCCGTCTAGTCTATCTAATCTATATAAAATATAACTTTGTTTTGCATTTACAAAAATTGCTTTAAATAAAGCTTGTATTACACGCATTACTTTAATTATTGGACTAACTTCAAAGTTGGGAGATACAATGATTTCACAAGGAAACTTTGTATGTTTTTTATGATTTTGGTCTACGAACAAAAAAACTTCAAAGCCACTTTCTTGCAAGCCCTTTATTTTATTTCTAAAAAAAATTTCTGAATAGCCAGGTACGGTAGACAAAACTATCCCTATACGCTTTTTACTCATGTTTGTTTTTTTTCATAGCATTCATGTACAAGTCCAACATCCCTTTTACCATCTGGTTTTCAGTATGTTGTTTTTCAATTGTATTTTTTGCTTGATCTATTATTCGTTTTTTTTCTTCATCAGGAAGCTCTCTAATTTTCATGATTTGCTCTGCAATAGCATTTGAATCACGAATAGGACATACAAAGCCATTAACGTCATTTTTCACAACCTCTTCCATACCTCCACAATTTGTTGTTAGTACTATAGTTCCAGAAGCCATAGCTTCTAATACTACATTAGCAATACCTTCTTCAACACTAGGTAATAATAACACACTTGCTTCCTTTAATATTTTTTTTACAGCCTCAGGTGATAGTGTATTTAACAAGATCACGTGATCTTGTAAACCAAGATCTTTTATTTGATAAACTAGCTCTAAATACCCTTCAGTTCCTACTATTGTATATGTAAAAGGTATCTTACGTTCTTTTAAAAAACTACAAGCATCTAATGCATAGTTATATCCTTTTTTCCAATGTGCCCTTCCAATAGAAACAATATTAAAACTTAATTCTTTTTTCTCAGTAACATTTTTAAATGTTTTTAAATCCAAACCACTATAAACTACATCTATGTTTTCAAATGGAGCTCCATATTGCAATGCTTCATGGGCAATAGCTTTAGAGACTGCATGAAACCTATCTATATTTGGAAAATTTCTTCGATACATATCTGCAAGCATTGGATCAGCTATTGGAGAATAATTAATATGTGCACCTCGTAAACTGAGCACTAGCTTCATATTAAACTCCTGAACCCATGACCAATACTCTATATTTTTCGCCCATTGAACATGGAAAATATCTGGTTTACACCATAACACTGGATAGCATTTAATTCTGTCTAGTAAAGTATTTTGAGATTTTAAATTAAGAATAGTGTCTAATTTTTGTTTGTCTTTACGCTTAAATAGCATTAGCAATAAAGTATATTTTAATAAATATAAGCTTTTATGAAACTTTGTATTATTGTAAGTTATAGATGTTATGTAAGAATTATATTTTACTTTCTTTTTACGAAAACCAAAAAGATATACTTGATTCCCTTTATTAGACAAACCCCAAATAAGCCGCTCGATGAAAGTGGTACTAGGTATGCTCCCTGAATAAATAGCTATTTTTATTTTATTTTCCAATTATATATTAAAGTAGTAACACTATTCATTTACGAAATTAGACTATAGTGGCCATGTATTATAAAAATACTTAACACCTTATTTATTCTTTTGCCATTCTTTCACAAAATGTAACTCAAATTCGTCAATCAGTTTTTCATTGTGAGATTTATAATATTGCTGTAACATTATATTTGCTTTCTTCGTTATTTCAGGTTTTGTTAAAAACATGTTTTTTAATTTCAATTTTATGCTTTTTGGAATATAAGAAGCTATAAAAGAACTAGTTTTTTTATGCTTTTTTGCCTGATTTTTATTGTCATCACTTTCAAAATTAGATATTTTAATATTTAAAAATGTACTCAAAGCAGAAATTAACTCTGTTTTATTTGATAATTGTTTGAAATCTAAAATCAATATATTTTCTGAATTAAAATACTTTTTAAATTCTTTTATTTGTTCATAATAATAACCTGATTCTAAAATAGTACTTGCATCGGCATAAGCCATACGATTTTGATATGATTTCTCCTGAACAAAGGAATAATAAGTTTCTGGAGATATATTCATAAAACTTCCGTTTTTATTAATAAACTTTATTTCATTACCGATAGACTTCATAAATGATGTTTTAATAACACCTCGAGAATACCACATCCACCAATGAGAAAAAGCTCTATCTACTGGATTTCTTAAAATAAAAATTAATTTGGCATTAGAATTATAATCGTGTAAAACCTTAGGTATCCATGAAAAAAACATGTTCCTATGCCTAGAGTCTAATTTGTATTTTTGATTGTTGTAAGCTGTAAAATACTTAGAGTGGTAAGAATCCTCATCTCTCAATCTTTCCGGTAATTCAAAGAAATAAGGTTCTTTTGGACTCGCTCCAAAAACATCCTCCTGTTGAGATAAAAAATCATGCAAATACGTTGTTCCTGATTTGCATGCTCCTGCTATAAAAAGATTTACTTTCATTTTTTTATCTTTTTACGCAAACGATAAAAAAGCTTATTTACAAATCTCTTATCATTCCAATACAAAAAAGACATCTTGATTGCTTTTAAATAAAAAGGAATTCCATAATAATTTGATAATTCTAACAATTTTTGTGTTTGCATTGCATAAAAATAATCCTCTTTTTTAACAATACTAGGAAATTCATAAGCGAAAGATCTAATCAATTCATTTGCTGCTTTAAATTGTTGTTTTTTATTAGAAGTAACCGAATTTCTATTAGCTGTCCTATCAATTCTTACCAACACTTCATGAATACCATGTATTTTAGAAACTAAAGAAAATCGTAAAACATAAGACCAATCTACATTAATGCTTGGGTAATGTTGTGAAAAGTACAATCCATTTTGTGTATGAACTCGTTTTCTAAACATTAAACAACTATTTACGACTTTAATTTGTTTTCTATAATTTAATAAAAACATGTCTTCTCCTTCAGGATATTGTTCTCCATCGACTAGTATCCCCGGAAACTTAGTTTTATTTTCACCATCATCAAACTCTGCAATTCCAGAAACCATTCCAACATCTAATCGAGTTTTCAAAATTTCAACTTGACTTTGAAGTCGATTTGGATAATAATAATCATCTTGTTCGGCAATTGCTATAAACTCACATTTAGCAGTAGACACCAATCGATTCATTGTTGACCCCAAACCTCTATTTATTGAGTTTTTAAGAAGTGTTAGTTTTTTAAACTTATCCTCAAAGTTTTTTATTATTACTTCAGATGCATCAAAAGTTCCATCAATACAAGCTATGACTTCAAAATTTTGATAGCTTTGATTTACTAAACTTTCTAAAGTTGCTTGAAGGGTTTTTTCTCCATTATAGATAGGAATAACAACACTAACTTCTACAGAATTAAGACTCATATAATTTCAAATATAGCTGTTCGCAACGTTTAACCTCAAGCTCTATAGGATAATTTTGTAATACATGTTTTCTAAAATCTACTCCAATGCTTACATGTTGTTCTTTTGGTAAACTAAAATTATGATCTAAAGCTGATGCCCAAACTTCAACATTCCCTGCTTCTAACAAATGCTCTGGAAAATTTTCTAGTTGATCATTAATACCTGATACATTAGAAGCTAATACATTTTTACCCGTTGACATAGCTTCTAAAAGTGAGACCGGAGAACCTTCTTTTCTACCCTCATTAAGAGTTGGCAAAACCACTATTTCAGCTATACTTAAATAGTCAACTATATGTTCTTGCTTTCCGCAAAATATTACTTTTTCATTTAAACTTAATTGTTTTTTAAGGTCTAATAATTTCTTTCCGTAAGGATTATTGTAATCACCAACAAGCATCAATTTCCAATTGGAATGATTTTCAATAGCTCTTGAAAAAGCATTTAAAAGCACCTCAATTCCTTTTACAGGAACCATATTAGCAACACACATTAATACTCTTTCTGCAGGTAAAATATTCCACTCTTTTTTAATAGCATCATCTGCTTGTAATGGCTTAAAAACATTAGTATCTACACCTCTTGGAATTAAAGATGTTTTCTTGCTTTCTTTGAAAAACAAACGCATCATATCTGTATTTTGAACAGCAATAGCATTTGCGAAGTACGTTCTTAAATTCCATGTGTTTTTTGAAGAACCTCCCCAGCTCATATTCTTCTTTGTGTATACCCATTTTATTCCAGCTAGTCTGGCAGACAATGCCTCAGAATAATCTGCTGCATAATGAAAACTATGAATGATATCTGGCTGTATTTTTTTTAGAATTCTACTTATTTTGTAACAATTTAGCAACCCTCTACGGTAAGGTTTCATTGCAGTTGTATATTGTATTATGTGAATAGGAATGCCGCTATCTTTAACCACTTTAAAAAAAGAACCTCTATTATGAAAACAAGCAATATGTACTTCAAATTGCTCAGGATTTAATCGTTTTGCAACATGCAAAAGCGCTTTACCGCTTCCAGATGTATCAAAATTGGGAATGGTATATAAAATTTTTATTCGCTGTGTTGTTGATGCCATTTTGCTAGGGAATACAGAGTAAACAAGACCCACTTATAATCTTTTTTTCCAGTTTGATGCATGTTCCAAATGCGATTTAATTCTATTTCTGAAAGCTGAAAGGTATCGATAAAATGCTTATCAAACAAGCATTGAGCGACTGGTTCTTTAAGGTCTTTTCTTAACCAAGAAGTTAAAGGTATAGAAAAGCCTTTTTTAATATGATTTATTGGTGTTCCTGGTATTAACTGACTTAATAAGCGCTTTAATAAGAATTTCTTTTCTTTGTTTTTAAAAGCTAATTCAGGATCAATTTTTAATGCAGCTTCAATCATAGATTTCTTTAGAAAAGGAACTCTAACTTCCATTGAATTTGCCATACTCATCCTATCTACTTTTATAAGCGTTTTTTGCATCATATCATAATATTCTGCTTTTCGCATGACATGCAATAACTCTTTATCAGACAGGTTATTTTTATAATTATAATATGGTAAATCTATATTCGCAATCGTTTTTAAATTTGGAAACAAAGCATTTATGTCTTTGTCATCAAATCTAGAATGTAAGCCTTGATGTGCTTTAGCTAAATCTTTTTGCAATAATACTTCATTGACATGTTTTTTATTAAAAAATAATTTATCAAATCCGTAAACGAAATATCGTAATGATTTAGGCAGTTTAAATCCTTTTTTATTTTTAAAAACAGATTCAAATCTTTCATAACCATAAAATAATTCATCACCACCATCACCAGACAACATAACTGTTCCCATTTTTTTAGCATTTCTACAAAGTAAATAAGTAGGAATTAATGAAAAATCTGCAAATGGTTCTTTTAAATGCTCCATACTATCTTCTAAAATATGCATAGCAGATTCAGCATTCATTTTATCTAAACGAAATTTACAACCAATTTTTTCAGCATAAGCAGTCGCTGCTTTAGACTCATCATGCTTACTACTGTCACTTCCTATTGAATAAGCTTGAATGTCTTGATTCTTTTGTTTAGCTAAATAAGTTACCAATGGCGAATCTATACCTCCTGAAAGAAAAGCTCCTAATTTTACATCTGAAATCATTTGTGCATGAACCGAAGCTGTCAACTCTTTTTTGATATAATTAACAGCAATATTTTCGCTTTCAATTAATTCTGAACCATCTAAATCTGGCAACTCCCAATACAAACTCTTATGTATAGAACCATCTAAAAAAATGCTTACTACCTCTCCCGGTCTTACTTGAAATGTGTTGTTAATAATTCCGTATGGAGCTGGCATGTAATGGCGTTTTAAATACAAGCGTAAAACGGAGTTATCTATACCATTATTTTTATTCAAATCGTGTTTACTCACTTGATCATAACGACTACCAAAAACTAAATCCTCTGAATCAAAACTATAAAACAAAGGCTTTATACCTGCAAAATCCCTTACTAAATCTAACTGCTTAAGTTTCAGATCAAATACAGCAAAAGCAAACATACCATCAAGCTTTTTTAAAGTATTTTTCAAACCATAAACTGCAATTGTATTTACTAAAACCTCGGAATCTGTTTCTGTTTGAAAAGAGATATTTTTATTTATTAAATCTGCCTTTAGTTCTCTAAAATTGTAAATTTCACCATTAAACACTATAACATAATTTTTATCATAAGATAGCATTGGCTGATTACCTTTTTCAGACAAATCAATTATAGACAGCCTCCTAAAACCTAATTGACAATCGATACCATTAGTCCAATATCCAGACATATCTGGCCCTCGTGAAATATTTAAATCATTTCGTTTCAAAAACTCTGATTTTGGTGACAATTTTGATTTCTTAAAAAACTCTCCGTAAATACCACACATATTTTATAGATTATTTTGTTTATGAAACATGGCTAAGGTTAAAAGCATACTTACAGGATGTGCATAAATAATAGCATTATTATTTTTAAACTGCTTATAAACATCTGAAACAACTTCTTTAGGTACAAAAGAATTAAAGCTTTTAGAGAATAAAAATGACTGTAATTTATTATCGTTTTCTTTTCCTAAAAATTGTAATTCCCAATTGCGTTGCGTGAAAGGCTTACCGACTATATTAGAAACTTCTCTAGAAGCTTTATTTGCAACCTTAAAAGGCAGATTATAAGGTGATTTATTGTACTTATAATTGTATAAATTAAATGGCTTATTAGCGTGCCAAGTAGTACTCGCCAAAGCTTTATTCTGTTTTATGTGTGCTATTTGTAATTGTCGATCTGCTAAATATTTTTCTGGAACAGTACATATAAACTCACACATACGATCATCATAATAAGGCAATGTGATTGGTTTAGCTGCATTAAACACACTAAGATTTGTAGTCGTCCAACGATGTGCCCATTGCGAGGTTTTGAAAGCACGCACTTTAGCACTTATACTTTTTATCTTAATTTTAGAAACAGCATCTTCAATACGAGTAATTAAATAACTATTAAAGTCACCCTCTAAACCCCATGTTTTCCATAATTTTTCGGCAAGCTCAAGACCTTTTTCTTTGACCATCTTTTTTAGTAAATATGGCACTATAGTATCTTCTGAAATACTGCTTGGAGCTCCTTTATCAAATAACACATCTCCCCAATGACCTAATGACATTACGCCTTGCATCTCAGATAATGGTTTAAAAATTGCCATTTGTCTAGCGTGTGTAAATTCTGAATAACATTTATTTATTCGTCCTAAATCTTCAATCACATCCCATAAATATCCTTCTGAGATGGAAAATTCCCGAAAATCAAAACCACAAATATTCGCGATTTTTTTACTTATTTTATGTTCTGGATAACCATTTTGAAAAGAATAACTATATGCTGAAACTGGATTATTCATTTTAGAAAGCACTAAAGCTTGGCTTCTACTATCTAATCCGCCAGAAAGAGGCAATATAACAGGATTATCTTTAACTTGTTGCTTTATTATATCTGTTAATAAAGCAACATACTCTTCTAACACTTGGTCAAATGTTACCTCTCTCGGACTATAATGCCATTTAAACCAAAGTTCACTATTTAACAATATACCATTATCATCTAAATGGTGTTTTGAGGCTGGTTGTAAACACAATTCATCTTCCCAAAATGCATCTTGATCAAGAAAAAAGCCAGTGGCAACAAACACACAAATTGCTTTATAATTTAATGTATGTGGCTTATCTACTTTAGCAAAAGTTTGTTTATATGGTATTATTGGTGTTGTGTAAGTTGTCATATAGATATTTAAAGCAATATAAGTTTATTCTCCAAAAAAAGTGACTATTCACTATTAATTTAGCTATGTGGCGCAATGTGTTTTACTGCCCATTTCTGCCAAGCATAAATATGCCATACTGCCCAAGCATTAATACCTTTATGATTATAGAAATCTGTTACAGCATCTTTTATTCTTTTAGAATCTAAAAATTCTTCTCCATAGAATGGAATTTCATAAACATGATAAATTACATCTTTTTTTAAGTCATCATGTAACCAATCATCTAAAGGAACAGTAAATCCCATTTTCTTTTTATTAAGTAATGTTTCTGGAATAAACTGTTTTAAACAATCCTTTAAAATTTTCTTTAGGGTTTTATGTTTTAAAAAATTAGACTCAAACTTCCATGAAAAATCAATGCTTTCTTTATCTAAAAAGGGCACACGAACTTCAAGACTGTTAGCCATGCTTGCACGATCTACTTTAATAAGTACTCGCTGTAAATGCGCATAAAACTCATTGTATCGTAACGCTTCCATTAACTTTTTTTTAGATTTGATACCTTCTAAATCATAAAGTTCAAATAGTGTTTCAGAAAAGGTAGTATTTGGTAACATCGTATCTAATATATCTGGGAAAATATGTAAATGTTTAGCAGTTTGCCATTCAGATAGTGTTTTATAATAATAAGGCGCAGGTGTACTGTTTATGTTAAATTTATTAAAAAACCGAACTATAGGTCTTCGTATTTTAAAAGGTATTTTAAACCAATACATATTATCTAAAACATGTTTAAATCTTGGATAACCATAAAACAATTCATCTCCTCCATCTCCTGACAACATTACTTTGTGATCTTTAGCTGCGTATTTAGATAATAAATAAGTTGGCAAAGAAGAGTAATCACCAAAAGGTTCTGGGCATTTATCAAAGTAATCGTCAATACATTTTAAAATATCTGAAACTTCAGCTTTAACTACTTTTTGGTTTATTGATAGTGTTTTCGCATACTCTTTTGCTATTTTGCTTTCATTTATTTTTTCGTCTGAAACTTCTAAAGTAAAAACTTCAATATCTTTTTTATTGTTTTTTGCATGAGCCGCCACTAATGGACTATCAATTCCTCCACTTAAAAAACTTGCAATAGGCACATCACTTATTAACTGTCTTTTTAAAATACTGTTTAGTAAGCTATTATAATCGTTAGATGTTTGTTTATTCTCTTTTTCTAAGTCTCTAGGAAACTTATTAAATTCTACAAGTTGCTTTTTAGTTAACTCACCATTTTTATTGCTAATTACCAATTCTCCTGGTTTCACTTGAAATATTTTCTTATAAACAGTGTTTGGTGCTTGCATATAACCAAACCCAAAATATTCTTTCATTATTTCGGGACGCAACTGCAAACCATCTTTAAACCAAGAATGTTTAAAGATTTGATCAAATTGTGAAGCAAACACAGATCCATTATCTGATAAACCATAGAACAATGGCTTTATTCCCGCAAAATCACGAGCAAGATATAACTGATTTTCATTGGTATCTATTATGGCAATTGCAAACATGCCATTTAGTATTTTAATAGTTTCTTCAATACCTAATTTGTCGCATAAATGCACAAGAACTTCTGTATCTGAAGTAGATTGCAAACCTTGTAATTGGTATTCTTCTACTAAATTTGTGTAATTATAAATTTCACCATTGAAAACTATTTGATAGCGACCAGAAGGGCTTTGTTTTGGTTGATTTCCTTTAGCTGAAAGGTCTAAAATTGCCAAACGATTAAATCCCAGTTGGTAATTTTCTCCTCGCTTAACTCCTGTAGCATCTGGCCCACGATGTTTAGACAAATCTAAAAGGTAAGAAAAATCACTTGATGAGGTTAACTCCTTGTTTTCTTCATAACAAAACTCTCCTAAAAAACCACACATGATTATTCTTTTTCAAAAATTGCAATAATTGTCGACGAAAAAAAGCGAGAAGGCTTTTTACTTAGCATAGAATTTCCGATTTTTTTAAAAAACATTCTATGAACTTGGTATATTATTTTTTGTGCAAAGTTTGATTTTTGATGCACGCTAAAAGGGAAGCCTCCAAAATAACCCAAATGACTTATTTTTAAATCATTGCGACTAGCAAACTCTTTAAACACCTTTAACTTCATACAATCTAAATTATGAATTTTCATATTATTAAAATCTACGAAATACTTATATATTTTAATATATCCTTTCATATTTGGTATGATAACACATAATTTAGATCGCTCATTCATGTAGGTAACATGTAAATCTAATATATCATCAAAGTTTTCAAAATGCTCAATAAAGCCATTTGAAAACACATAATCGTATGTCGTATCCGTCTTGTAAGTCGTAAAATCTTCTTGTAATATTTTATAGGAATCCACATTCATTAAATGAAGTGTCTGTTCTACTTGTTTCTCATCGGAATTATAATCTAGACATGTTGGATGTAGATTATATTTATTGGCCAAATAGGCTAAATATCGTCCTGGAAAGCCTCCTATTTCAATAAATGTTTTATCACTAGAATTTTCTCCAATAAAAATCTTCCAGAACTCATCATAATAGGAGCATACATTTACAATATGTTGCTTATTTGCATATCTATTCTTTCCATAATAGGATTCCCAATATGTTTTGGTTGTTAATTTTTCCATTTTATTTATTCTTTTTCAACCAATTTTTCATACAGTTCAAGATGTTTTTCAGATTCAATATCATTTGTGTATTTTGAATTTACATGCTGAATAGCCTCTGTTGAAAATTCAAAATATTTAGTTTGATTATTTATTAAATCTATTATTTTTTCTGCAGCCATTTCCACATTATAATAAGGAACTGCAAATCCTGACTCATTAGGCTTTATGGTTTCTAAAATGCCACTTGAATCTGAAACAATAGCTGGAATCCCTTTAGATTGTGCCTCAATAACGCTAATTGATAAAGATTCTACTATGCTTAACTGTAAGTAAAAATCATAGTTTTTTAACGCTTCCAAATATTGACTATTAGCTACCTTTCCTTTGACATTTATGTAGCTTTTTAAATTGAATTTATCAATCAAATAATATACTTGACCTAAATCCTGACCATATCCATAAATATCATATCTAACGTTGTAACCCTTATCTACCAAAACACGAATAACCCTAATATTACCTTCAATATTTTTCTCCCAACACATCCTAAACGAAGATACTATTTTAATTGTATCTTCTAATCTTTTTTCAGGTAATGATATGCTTGCTTTTATAGATGAAGGGATGACATGAATAATCTGTTCATCGACTTCCCAAATTGTTATTAGGTAATTTTTTTGATGCTCGCTTTGCACAATCAAAGCATCTATTTCGGGAAAGTAATCTTTATAGTAATGCTTCCAAGTTTTAAAATACCAAGGTTTTATATACGTATCACTTCCTCTTAGCGTGACGACTATTTTAGGTCGGTTTTCTTTTTTTAAGTTTAAAATGTCACCTACTTTATTTATTAAATGTGAATGGTGAATATGAATGATATCGGTATGGTTTTGCAACCACTTTATTTCAATATATGATAGGTTCTTATAGTTACTATTTACTAAACGTATGCATTTTTCATATAATTTTCGGTAATAATAACTTGGAATTTTGACTATTTTCAAACTTGAATCTAACGTTAGTTTAGTATCACATGTTACACTTAGATCTAAAACATTTTCTCCATTTAACTTTTGCAACAAATCATAAATATACATCTGATTTGTGAGTGGAAATTCATTAAATAACAAATCTATTTTTATCCTTTTTTTCATATCGGAGCTAAGATAACCAATAATATAATCTTAATTTGAAAGGTATCTTTATATCACTAATTTTCCATAAGCTCATCGTTTTATCTGAATACTTATGTCCTTTTTTGGTGTATTTTTCATCAATTATCAGTAGAGGTTTTTTAAAATAAAATGGGAAAATTTCAAAATTCAATTTACGCCATTGTCCTGTAATAATATTCTTGTTGTTGTCACATCTATAAAATGATGTGGTTAACAAGTATTTGCTTTCACTTTTTTTAATATTAACAAGGGCTTTATATATATCCTTATAGGACAAATGCACCAAACAATCACGACAAAATATGACATCAACCTTAGGCAGCTTGTCCTTTGTTAAATCTAATACAAAAAAACTTTTTTTATCATCCCCATGTTTAGCTATATTATTGGCAATCAAATTTTCAACAATATCACCACCAATATAATCTACTTGTTGCAAGTTAGTATGCTGCATCCAGTTAAAATCTCCACATGGTACATCTAACATAGATTGTATATTTTCTTTTTCAAAAAACAAATGCAACCCATTAATAAGCTCTTTAGTAACAGCTATTTCAGAACCATCTCCAGAAACGCTTTCATCACTTTTCCATGATCTATTTTCATTAATATATGTAAAAGTCTCATCTATTGCTTTATTTTTAAAGATATTAGATTGTCTTTTTAATTTAAGATGTTCTATAAACCAATTGGGCAATATTTTTTTAATTTGTTTTTTCATTAAACTATACTATTTTTTCTTCAATGTATGCTTTATAAAATCCTTTAACTTAGCGTTCTTTGTACTATATAATTTAAATCCAATTATATAGTACAAAGCATCAATTCTAGATAAAACTTTATTTTTATAATTTGTTAGTATAAAAAGCTCTAAATCTTTACGATAACCACAATCTACAAGATTAAATCCAAATCTTCTAATTATAAATTTAAACGCTTTGTTTAATTTCTTTTTTTGAGTTTCACTCAGTCGTTTATCTAACAGATTATTAAATATTTCATTATAACAACAAAGTGCATCAATATAAAATAACCCAGAATTCATGTTGCTCTTTGTTAAATTTAAATGATGCTCTCTATAATTATTTAGTGCTTGTGCAATATAGCTTATCCTATTTTCAAATAAAACACTACAATACGTATAGAGGTCTCCTACATTTTTAAACCTCACTAATAAATCTAAATCAATTTTTAACAATTGCTTTTTTCTAAAAAGAACTGCGCTAGCATTATTGATGGTAACCTTATATAACAAATAATCTATAATTTCATCCTTTCCCTTAGCATTGTGATTATCAGACCATCGCTTAGTTTTAAAGAACGATTTTTTTCTTGTACTCCAATCTCCTTTATGTTCTCCATTTTTATTTACAATTTTTGAATCTGTGTAAACCAACGCTACAGATTCAGAATTATTCATTACTGAAACTGTTTCCTCTAAAAATGTAGGCTCTGCAAAATCATCGGTTTCCGCAATCCATATATACTTTCCTTGAGCTAGTTCAATCCCTTTTCTCCATTGCACAAAGGGAGATCCAGAGTTTTTAGAATTTACTATAAAATGAGAAACTTTAGGATGCCTTTTATATGTATTCAAAAGTTCTAAACTACCATCTGAAGAAGCATCATCAAAAATAAGTACCTCAAAATCTTGAAAACTTTGATTTAAAACACTATCAATACGCTGCTTTAAATAAGATTTATGATTATAATTTGGTATGATTACAGATACTAAAGGATAGTTGTCCATAGTTACTTATTTACATAATGCATGCTTTCTTCAGAAAGAAATTTATCTAAAAACATTTAATGCTTTCTTGAATATGATTTTTGGCTTTTTAATATTTGTTTTAACAAAAACAAAGATTCTCTTTAACTTAATATAATATTTAAAACCCTTAGAATTTTCTAGCCTTCTTTTTTCATCTAAAACCTGCTCATAAGCTTTTTTATAAAATAAAAGCTTATTATGTAATACAGATATATTATTTGCTTGACTAGCAGAATGTTGCCTATATTCTAAATTAACTTTTGCCTTTGCTGCTAACCACCCAGAATTAATTATTCGATTAAATAAATTATAGTCTTCTGCTGTATTTGTTTCTTTATAACCTCCAACTTCATTAAAAGCTTTTCTTCTAAACATAGAAGAACCATGGACAAAATTTCGTTGATTTATAGCTGTTTTTAATTCCCCAAGATTGTCATACTCTGGGAATGAAATTTGGTAATAGTAATCATCTATTACACCTGCTTTCAAATTGTTTGCAGTTTTTTCATATTTAACTCTAGATCTGCTTCCAAAAAACGCATAATCTGTATAAGCGATACCCATTTTAGGGTTAGAGTTTAAAACAGTATATGTACGTTCAATGTAATTTGAGACTAATCGGTTATCGGCTCCTAAAAAGAATACAAAATCAGATGTAGTTAAAGCTATAGCTTTATTAAAATTTTTAACGATACCTAGATTAGTTTCGTTTCTATTATAAGTAATTAACTTTGGGTATTTTTTCAAATAGCCTTCTGCTATTAATTGTGTATCATCATCTGAACAATCGTCTGTAATTACTATTTCATCTGGCAATAGGGTTTGTGATAGTACAGAATCGATTGCTTCAATCAAATAATCTCCATAATTATAGGACGCAATTATACAAGCTATTGTAGCCTTATTAAGCCTAGTTTGATTTACAACAGTTAACCTATTTAATTCATATTTATCAACACCATCACCTTGATGACAAGATACTGCTCCTACAAATTGTTTTTTTACTTCTTCTAAAACTAAGCCATTAAACTCACCATGTGGATATGCAAACCATTTAAATCCGCTAGGATCTAGTACTTTCAACTCTGAGGGAATCGCTAATTCATCATTAATGAGATTCAAATCATTAACATCTTTTAAATTCACATGTGTTTTGGTGTGCCATTGTAGTCTTCCTCCATAACTCATTAACTCTTTTAACTGTTCAACAGTGGTAAATTCTGATAGAGGTTCTACCGAATCAAACGAATTATTTTTACCTAAATAAGCAGAAGTAAAAAAGAGCTCAAATGGATAACCAAAATGTTTAAGAATTGGAGCTGCATATAATAATACGTTATCATATATACCATCAAAAGTAATGACTACTTGATTAGGATTATCAGGAGAATAATCATCTAAATAGACGACTTCTTTATTAGAAATCTCTACCATTTGTCTATAAAAGTTATTTACTGTAACCCACCATACAGACGGTGATTCTAAATAAACTTTATGGTACATTAAAATCATTTGATAAAAATTTCAAGTTTATGGTTATACTCTCTATATGGATAAATAACTTCTTTTGTTTTCAAATATGGAAATTTACAAAGTGACCATTCATTTATGTGAACAGAGACCAAATAACCTCTTTCTTTTAAGATATGATCTATTAGTATATATATTAAATTTGATGCGTCACCTATATATTGTTGATACAATACTCCTGTAATTATTATTAAGTCAAATTTTGTATCAAGTAATTTATCAATTTCAAAAATTGATCCTTGCATAAAAGTAACATGATTAGGACAATCTTGTTTTGCATATTCTATTGCAGATGTTGAAACATCAACTCCAATTACATTTTCAGCTTTAATTTGCTTAGTAATAAATCCTTGACCACAACCTATATCCAAAACATTTTCAAACTCTTTTTTTGGAAGTTCACTTAATAATATATCACGTCTTAATGTATCATCAACATTATTGTTATAATCCCAAGGATCTTTTGAACTATGCCAAGACTCAATTTGGTCTAATGGTTGTATTTTACTTTTCACAATTTAATAAAATTAAATAGTTTATATTTCATTTTCCAAATACGATTTGTCAAATTTCTTTGCTTTTTAATTTGCATTGGAGGAATTGGAGAGCTATGATCTACTCTTAAATACTTAAGGATTCTTATTATGGAAGCCTCATAATTCTTCTCTAATTCTTCATAATGAACCACTAAAGGTTCAATATTATTTATGCTAAAATAATTATCCCAACTTAACTCTTGTGCACTGATATCATTTACTCTTTTCTTTATATCTTTAAATTTGAATTGAGCCGCTCTATCTGAGTCAAATTTAGAACTCCACTGATTTGTTTGATATGCTTTTTCTAAGGAAATTCCTTGAGCAATTTTATCTTGTCTTTTAATAAAAACATACTTCAAATTAGGGAAATACTTCTCCAAATCTGTTTCTACAAATTCATTCGAAAACTGGTTAAAGTGAATCTTAAATCCAAAAATACCATTATCACTTACTCTATATTTTTTTAGAAGTTTCACATATTCTTCTAACGATTTAAAATGCCATCTTTTAAAATAATCAGATTTATGATCAATATTAAAATATTCATGTGGCATTCCTGCTAAATTAGTAGACTTTAATCCCTCTGCCAATAATGTACTTCCAGATCTTGGTGTAGCACAAACAACATAACTTACACCAAGAGTATTAGAAAGGTTATCAAACTTTTCTGAATTAAATTCATATTTCAAACTATCATCTACCACCATTCATGTTTTACTGCAATTAAACCACTATTTAAATTTGCTGTTTTACCATTACCAAAAAAATCTGTTGGATGTACCACTAATTTTTTAGCTTTTTCAATATAATCTTCCATTCCATGAACAGAAAGCACAACAATACTAACCCAATATTCTCCTTCAACTAAAGGCAAATTTGGTATTGAACAAGTAATTTCCTTTTTAGAAAAATCGATATCATTATTTGAAAGTGCTGTATTTACATTTAATATTTTTACTTCATTAAAGTGGCTAAGCGTTAAACCAAATCTCGTTGGAATCACACCTGATGTTGTTTCAAAATTTAGTTTTATTTTTAATTCGGCCCCTGTTGTAATTAGAGATTCATCCACTACTTCAATTTTTGTCAATTTCACTTGACCTAAACCTTCACGACTCTCCAATTCTTTTATATTATCTTGAAGAGTAATTGTAGAGTTCTTTAAATAAAAATCCACGGCCTCATCAGTAGCTCCTTCAAAAACTGTTTTTCCATGCTCTAAAACAATTGCTCTAGTACATAAACTTTTAACTGCAGCCATATTGTGACTTACAAACAATACAGTTCTTCCGTCTCCTTTTGATATATCTTGCATTTTACCAATAGCTTTTTTTTGAAACTCAGCATCTCCAACAGCTAAGACCTCATCTATCACTAAAATATCAGGCTCTAAAAATGCTGCCACAGCAAAAGCTAATCGAACTCTCATTCCTGAACTATAACGTTTTACTGGAGTATCTATATACATTTGACAACCTGAAAACTCTATGATTTCTTGTTCTTTATTTTTGATTTCAGATTTAGTCATGCCTAAGATAGCACCATTTAAGTATATGTTTTCACGTCCAGTTAATTCTGGATGAAACCCTGTACCTACTTCTAATAAACTTGCTATTCTACCTTTAGTTTTGATTTCACCATCTGTTGGACTTGTAACTCGTGATAATATTTTTAACAAGGTAGATTTACCTGCTCCATTTTTTCCTATAATACCTAAAACTTCACCTTGTTGTACTTCAAAATTTATCTCTTTTAAAGCCCAAACATAATCATCTTTTGCTACAGCACTTCTATCATTAACTACTCCTACCTTTGAATAAGGGTCTTCTTTACCACGAATACGATGCCACCAACGAGTCAAATCATGACTAATAGTACCTGTACCTACTATTCCTAAACGATATTGCTTATTTATATTTTCAGCTTTTAGAATGATATTATTCATATTTATCATACCGTGTCAATAAAAGATTTTTCTGTTCTGTTAAATATAATTAAACCAACTAAAAATAAAATAATACTAATAACTAAAGTGTAGAAAAAACCAAACCATGAAAAAGTCCCCGTGTTTAGCAACATATAACGAAATCCTTCTATAATTTGCGTGAGTGGATTATATTCTACAAATAAAGCCACCTTCTCAGGAAACTTGGCTTTTGCCTCTGAAATAGGATAAGGCACAGCTGATACATACATGAGTAACTGCACTGCAAAACCTAATAAAATGGTTAAATCTCTATATTTAGTTGTCATTGATGAAATAATCATTCCTAGACCTAAACCTAGAAGTGCCATCATAAGCACATATATTGGAAATAAGAACAATTTATTATTAAAACCAACATCCACTCCTCTAAAATAAAAAATACAGAAAAAGACTAAAAATATACCTAATTGAATACCAAACTTTAACATATTAGAAATAGTTATAGACAAAGGCATTATAACTCTTGGAAAGTAGACCTTTCCAAAAATACTTTGATTGGTTGTAAAAGTACTAGACGTTTTAGTCAAACATTCTCTAAAATAATTCCAAGCTGTTATACCTGCTAGATTAAACAAAAAAGGCGGAATACCTCCAGTATTAATATTACCTAAATTATTAAAAACTAATGTAAAAATAACAGACGTAAATAATGGCTGTATAACATACCATAAAGGTCCTAAAATAGTTTGCTTATAAATAGTAACAATATCTCGCTTCACAAACAAGAATAATAAATCTCTGTAACGCCAAATTTCTTTAAAGTTAAGATCTATTAGTTTCCGTTTAGAAGAAATAACATAAAGCCATTCATCCTTTTGGTTGGTATTCAAAATTGATTATTAGATTAAGATTTGGCTAATATACTAAATGCTTGAAGAGTATGAAATTATAGAAACTTATTTTATAGACTATTTTTAAAGTAATCCCAAGTAACCTGAAGCCCTTCTCTAACCGTAAATTGAGGTTTGTATCCTAATAGTTTTTCTGCTTTAGAAATATTAGCCAAAGAGTCTCTTACATCTCCTTGTCTTGTTGGTCCATATATTGCATCAACACTAGAGTTTGCAGATTCTTTGAGTGAATTCCACAAATAATTGATACTAATTCGTTCACCACAAGCAACATTAAACACTTCGTTTTTAGCGGCTTCAGAAGCAAAAAACCCTCTAATGTTTGCTTGCACAGCATTATCTACAAACGTAAAAT